>CERV01109168.1_pt1 | contig 11239 bp, 10 predicted proteins | sample 530871 | NCBI WGS metagenome assembly CERV01 (sample SAMEA2621045, study PRJEB7988) | marine metagenome | biome: marine biome (ENVO:00000447); feature: deep chlorophyll maximum layer (ENVO:xxxxxxxx); material: "saline water (ENVO:00002010), including plankton (ENVO:xxxxxxxx)" | depth 50 m
TGTAGCAGTAATTCTTCTGACACGAGTCAACCACCAGTGACTTCAGAAGCATCTACGTCCATTCCTCAAGATGAACCTGAAAATACAGAAGAAGAAACTGATCCTCCACCGTTAGACGATGACCTTAGAGATTCAAACTACATTTTTGATCAGGACCAACTCCATACGTTTGAATTAGTTCTTCCGCAAGCAGCTCTTGATGAATTAAATGCTGATCCAATGGCCGAAGAATATGTAGAAGGGGAACTTGTTTTTGAAGGGGAAACGATCGGACCGGTAGGAATTAGATACAAAGGGTCAGTTGGCGCCTGGGTAGGTTGCGTTGGAGAGGGAGCTATTTTCGCTGACGGTGGGGCTAAGGCTTGCACCAAGTTGTCCATGAAAGTGAAGATCAACTGGGACGACCCTGATGCAGAATTTTTTGGTTTGCGAAAACTTCAGTTTCATTCACAGAATCTTGATCAAACACTTATGCATGAACGACTCGGCTATTGGCTGTTTCGTGAAATGGGAGTTCCTGCTCCCCGATCTGTTCATGCTCGTTTAGTAGTAAACGGAGAGTTTGTCGGCCTTTTTGCTTTAACTGAACAAATCGATGGGAGATTCACCCGTCACAACTTTGAAGATGGAACAGGAAATCTTTATAAAGAAGTCTGGCCTATAGATTCCAACGGTGAACCAACATCTCGTAATGCGCTTTACGACGGTTTAAAGACAAACGAAGACGACGAGGACTTAAGCATGAGCCAGATTGAATCTTTTGGCTCAGAAGTCTCTGCTGCTACTGATGAAGAGTTACAAGAAATAATGAGAAAGTGGATGGACATAGAAGAAGTTATTTCTTATTCCGTTGTTGACCGTCTAATTCGAAACGACGATGGTGCTTTTCATTGGTATTGCGACTTTGAGGGAGCTGGCTTTGACGCAGGTTGCAATAATCACAATTTTTATTGGTATGCGAACCCTTCTACCGAAAAAATGCACCTTATTCCATGGGATTTAGACAATTCTTTTGAAAATATTCTCTTTGACGCTAACCCTGTTACTCCTGTGCCTGATGGGTGGGGTGAAATTACAGATGATTGTAAATCTTTCTCTTACGGCATGTGGGGGCTGAGTCAACGGTCTGCTGCTTGTGACAAGATCATGGGTTCGTGGGTTATGTTCACTGATGAATATGAACGGATTTATAACGAGTTTATGAGCGGTCCTTTTGCTCAAGAACAAGTTGAATCTCTTTTGAACACTTGGGAAGAGCAAATATCTCCAGTTGTAAGAGAAGCGCAAGAAACCCATGACGATGCACTCTCATTTCAAGCATGGCAAGGAGCGCTTGATCGTTTCCGTCAAAGTTTGGCCTACGCCCGTGGTCAAGAAGTTTCAGAAGATCTTTTAAAAAGCTCTGGAAGATTTAACGACATTGAAATTCCTGAACAAAACCCTGATAACCGAAACTACCCTAATCCTGCAATTAACTTGACTGAAATAAAACTCTTCATTGACCCTGAACCTATTCCAGGTCAACCTTGGTCTGGGACCATATCGGGAACAGGCCTTACCCCGTCAGTACCGTCAGCCATATTTGGTTGCCCTGGTTCTTCTACACCGGATTTTGGGTTATGTGATATGTCAAACATGCTTGCTATCGCGTTTGCAGACCAAAATGGAAACCTACAGTCAGAAGAATTCTCTGTCCCAATGATTCCTGCAGCAGGTGGGTGTTTTCTTGTCGGAAATTCGGGCCCTGATCGACAGCCGGATACTGGTGACGAACAAGGCGGGTTTATCTGCACCGACAATTAATTACTGATTCTGTGAATCTCTACAACTACTAATAAAGTTAAAGCACTATAAAACAAGAAAGAAAGCAAGTTAAATGTCTCAACCTCTCCTTATCATCTGCGATGTCGTCGCCATTGTCCTTCTAGTCTTTGGCCTTTACTATCCACGCCACCGTCGAAGAGACATGATCCCTGCGCTTCTAGGCATAAATGTTGCTCTTCTGGGTATCACAATGACACTTACGAGAACAGAGGTGAATCTTGGTCTTGGATTAGGACTCTTCGGTGTTCTTTCCATTATCCGACTTCGCTCAAACGAGTTAGGGCAGCAAGAAATTGCTTATTACTTCACAGCACTCGCTTTAGGTTTACTAGCTGGAATGCCTATTGATCCGTCATGGGCTACTCCAGCGCTAATGGCAGCAATTCTGTTTGCCATGTTTGTTGGTGATCATCCGCAACTTTTTTCTGATTCACGAAGTAAAACCTTGACTCTTGATAAGGCTTATCTTGATGAAAAAGAGTTAGCTGAACGGCTTGGATCTCTTCTCGGTAAAAAGATTCTGAAGGTCAATGTAAGAAGAGTTGATCTTGTCAATGACAGCACCGTTGTAAACGTTCGATACAGAGTTGAAGCCAACGCTGATGAATAGTCACTTAGGTAATTTTGCATGATGTTAAACATTGCAGACTTTGATCCCATCACTCTGGAAGAAATGGACAAGGTTGCGGCACTTCGAACACGAATTGACCGAAAATATATTGTGGACAGCCTCACCGCAGGCAAACTCTTAGAATCACTCTCTTCTTGTGCTGCGTTAGAAATTGATGGAAAGAGAAGTTTTAACTACCGATCCGTTTATTTTGATAGCCCAGACTTTGCTTCATACCGTTCCGCCGCTCATCGAAGAAGGCGTCGATACAAAATAAGAAGCCGGAGCTATCTTGATGCTGGTATCTGCAAACTTGAAGTAAAGCTTCGTTCTGGTGGAAAGAAAAACACTAAAAAACGTTTTGATTACGCCCTTGATCGATCCAGAGTGATCACGGATGAAGGTAGAAGTTTCATTGAATCTGCCGTTGGAGATTTAGAAATCCCTACCCGGCTTGAGCCAGTTTTAACAACACAATATGAGCGTTCTACTTTGGTGGACTTGAATTCTTCAGCGAGGTTGACCTGCGATGAGAATTTGGTTTGCGAAGATTGGGAAGGCAACCAAATTTCACTTGACTATTTTGTTTTTGAAACTAAATCAGATGGCCCACCAAGTTCTTTTGATCGTTTGCTATGGGAAAACAAAGTGCGACCGATACGGATTAGTAAATTCTGTACAGGACTAGCTGCCCTTCATCCTGAGTTGCCTTCAAATAAATGGCACCGAACATTAAATCGGTACTTCTTTTCGTAACTCACTATTACTAGTTCAAAAAGTCAAAACAATAGATCCAACATGCTCTTTCAGGGTGAAGATACGTTGTGCTTCATGGATTTCTTCAAAGTTAAATACTTTGTCCACTTGTGGTTGCACCTCTCCGCGTTCTATATAGCCAACTAAATCTTCGAAGAGTGCTGAATCAAAAACTGTTGCTCCATAAAGTTCAAGATCTTTGAGATATAGAGTACGTAAATCTAAATCTACGACTGGTCCCGCTATCGCACCAGCTGTAACATATTTTCCTCCTCGCCGAAGCACCTCTAACCATTCAGTAAAGTCTTCCCCGCCGACAACATCAGCGACTACATCTATTTTTTTACCATTCAATGCTTCAATTTCAGCTGGGGTGTTGGCAGTTTCTCTAGCTACGACTACGTCAGCTCCAACACTTTTGACCCGGTCAAGTTTTTGTGAAGAAGCAACAGCGTAAACCATGGCCTTACGCCGTTTAGCGAGTTGAACAAGAGCGGCTCCCACTCCCCCCGATGCCCCAGTTATCGCGATGCTTTGCCCAGTTTCTAACTGGACGCGTTGCAGCATGTGTTCAGCCGCAGCCCAAGAGCAAGGAAAGCTCGCCAACTCTATATCCGTAAGGTTTGTTTCTATGGAATGAATATTTCGGATAGGTAACGCGCAGTACTCTGCAAATCCTCCGTCACGTTCGCTACCTATATATCCAGCAAGTTCACGATTTGACGGTTCGTTTTTATCTCGAACACAGGGGTTTGCTATCACTCTTTTCCCTACGAGCGATTGATCACCTTCGTCTCCCACCATTACTACATAACCACTAACGTCGGCTCCTTGAATACGGGGGAATTGGAGGCCACTTCGTCCCCAGGTGGCGTCTTCAACCTGTGCTTCTTCAAATCCGTTGTTTGCTGTTGCGCTAGTTACGGAGCGGCTATACCACCCAACTCGAGTATTGATATCGGTGTTGTTTAAACCACATGCAGAAACTTTTATGAGTGCTTCATCTTTTTGAATAACTGGAACTGGAACGTCATCTCGAAGTTCAAGCATTTCTGGTCCGCCCCGGCCATGGAGAAGTGCGGCACGCATTTTTGAAGGGATTTCAATTGTCATAAATGAATCTTATGTTTGGCTATATTTTTTTCAAAAAAAATGCTAGAAATGCGCATTACACAAAGATTTTGAGGTCGCACTAATGGCGGACACTATGAGAAAACCTGAAAATGGATATCAGCCCTCTGTGCCTATTAGAAAACCTCCTCTATATGCGTGGCCCCCTCGACCTCTGAGGGCTATTCGATGGCTACTTTTCGGCCTTTACTTTCCGTGGGGTTTCCTTTTTATCGGTTTAGGTATTGTGTCTTGGAATTTTTTGACTCCAAGTTCTGAAACAATGGCAACTTTAAATTTTTGGTGGATGGGTGTTATTTGGCTGAGGAACGCCCTTCTATTGAGTGCCTTAGCGGGCGCCTTACATTGGTGGCTTTATATTCGTCGTGCTCAGGGTCAAGATTTTAAATTTACTGAACGATGGCTAGCTACTAGTAGTAGAAAATTTCTTTGGAAAAATCAGGTTAGGGACAATATTTTTTGGTGTCTGGCCAGCGGAGTGACATTCTGGTCTCTGTTTGAATCTTTGACTCTTTGGGCTTGGGCTTCTAATCGAATCCCGAGCGTGACATGGAGTGAATCACCTATTTATCTGGTCGCAATGATTTCTGTTGGTGTAATTTTTTGGTCAACAATTCATTTTTGGATTGTCCACCGAGCACTCCACTGGAAGCCGTTGTATCAACTCGCTCATGACCGTCACCATAGAAACGTAAATATTGGTCCGTGGAGCGGCATTTCATTTCATCCAATTGAACACATTATTTATTTCACAGTCTTTTTGATTTGGTGGGTCGTTCCTGTGCATCCAATTGTGATTATTGTTTCTGGTTTTTACAACGGTTTAAGTCCAGCGTTTTCTCATTCCGGATTTGATTACATCGTGGTTGGGAATAAGTGGAAACTCTCCACTGGTGACCTTTACCATCAACTACACCACCGCTATTTTGAAGTTAACTATGGGAACACTCCAACACCCCTTGATGCCGTTTTTGGCACATGGCATGACGGGACACAGGAGACCCAAGAGCGACTACGTCATCGGCGGCGAAGTAGCCAAAAAAATTAAAAATCTATTTTTTGAAAGGACCACTAAATAATGGCTGTTTTTTCTCCTCAACAAATCGCCCCTGCTTTAATTGATTTCGTAACTGAGAGGCATCTGGCCATACTGACTTTGGTGAGACCTGATGGGAGACCCCATTCAACTCCAATTGGTTTTATGTGGGACGATGAATCAAAAGAAGTCAAAATTATTACTTGGTCTGGGAGTTTAAAAACCCGACTTCTTGAAAAGGGAACCTTGGTTGGGTCTGTTGCTCAAGTAGATGGTGGCCGCTGGGTTACTTTTGAGGGCGTTTGTTCAGTGAGTAGTGATCCAGATATTTGCGAAGATGCTGTTGCCCGTTATGCAAAAAGATACTCGCCACCCAAAGATCGTGGAGCAGACAGGCGAGTAATTACTATGGCAGTCTCTCAGATACTGGCGAGTAACAGTCTTAGCCCTAACCCTTAAGAGTCGTTATTAGAGATTCGGCGGTCCTTCGGCCTGAAACCATTGCCCCTTGAATAGAGGGAGTGTCTCGATGATCTCCGCATATCCATAGTGTTGAATTGATTTGGTTAAGTTTTCGGAAAGGCATTTTTGATTGAAAATCAGGTTGACCATGTCGAATAGAGTAAGTGCGTAAGTGTCGCCAAGTGTCAACTTGTTCTCCGAACCAGTTTTTCATCTGATCGATAACTTCCTCATGGACTTCCGTTTCATAACGTCCTGGTATAGCTGCAGAAATAAGTGCTTCTTGATTTGAGGAGTAAGAAGGCGCAACGTTAGTGAGTATCGCTACATTAAGAGCGGGGCCAGTTTTTTGCCCATTCAGAAGTAATGCATCTGTTTGGCTAGGTGGATGTGGTGCAGCGAAATACACGCAAGAAGTTGGTCTTGATAGAGGTTCTTCATTACCGAGAAGTCGAGACGCGGCGGGGGCTTCAGTAGCGATAATTACATGAGAGGGAGTGATTATTTTCCCTGAGTCTAAAATCGCTTTTGATTCCTCAAGTTTGCTGACCGGGCTGTTTAAAAAAATGTTTTCTCTCCCCAGTTTCATTGCCAACTGGTTAGGAATCGCTTGCATCCCGTCTTTTGGTAAAGCCGCCGTCCCTGTGAAAAGCATTTTCAGTATCCATAACGATAAGCGGGCTGACCCTTTAAGTTCAGGATCAAGTTTTATTCCGCCGAGAAACGGTACGAAGAAATTACTGATCGCTTTTTGAGAAAATCCTAAAGTTTGAAGGTGCTCTAAAACATGTACATCTTCGTCTTGCGTCAGGAAAGCTTTCCCCCGGACTAAAGAATTACGAAGACGAAACAAGTTTAACTTGTCTTTAAAACTGATCGCAGAAGATGTAGCTGTCGCTAATCCCATAAAAAAATCTCGGAATGGGTCAGCAACCACTTCAAACTTTCCGTTTTTAAAAATTTTTGCTCCAGAAGCAAATGGGCGCAATTCAAGACTGTCTAAATCTAAATGTCGAACCAATTCTGGGTAGCTGGTTAACAGTATTTGGAACCCGCGATCCAGAAGAAAACCTTCCTGATGGTCTGTACGCACTCGTCCACCAACGTCATCTCCAGCTTCAACTACGAGTACCTCATGTCCTGCTTGTTTCAGCACAGTCGCTGCTGTTAGCCCCGCTAAACCAGCGCCTATCACAAGAATCTCCGGTGATGAGTCGTTCGTATGCTGGTTCTGAAAGTTTGTATTTGCCATAAGTTTTCCTCTAAGTGGCCTTGCCGCTCTCTCGTTACAATGTAACGAACCTAAATGGAGAAGAAATCTTTCATGCCATTGCGAACAAATTCAGGTACAAACTACGAAGTCTTTGGGGATGTTGAAGCCCCAGCGATTGTCTTCGTTCATGGGCTCGGCTTAAGCCTCAAAACTTGGAATAACATCGCTCCTTTTTTCAGTAGTGATTACCGTGTGATTCTTTACGACTTAAGTGGCCATGGAGAATCCGATGCTTCCCTCCAGCCGCAAACTCTTACTTTGTTCTCTGAACAACTTGTAGGTCTTTTAGACGTATTAAACGTCGACCAAGCTGCAATTATCGGGTTTTCGTTAGGAGGCATGATTAATCGACGATTTGCATTAGATCATCCCGAAAGAACGGGGGCATTAGCTATTTTGAACTCTCCACATGAGCGAGATCAAGAAGCGCAGCGTCTTGTTGAAGAACGCGCCGTACAAACCTCAACGGGTGGGATTGAAGCAACAATAGATGAGACACTCAAACGATGGTTTACCCCTTCTTTTATTGAAGAAAATCCTGACATTGTTTCTGAAGTTCGTTCCGGGGTTCTAAGCAACGATTTAAATTCTTACACTCAATGTCGCCGTGTTCTCGCTAGTGGAGTTATTGAATTGATCCGCCCTAATCCACCAATTTGTATTCCCACGCTTGTTATGACTTGCGAAAACGACAGTGGTTCAACACCTGCGATGGCCAATGCGATCGGTGAAGAGATAGAAGGCTCAGAAGTTATTATTGTCCCAACGCTTAAACATCTCGGTTTGCTAGAAAAGCCAAAAGTTTTTATTGACTCTCTAACTGTCTTCCTTGAGCGTCATTGGCATAACCTGTCTTTATGATCTTGCGTTGCTACAAAAATTAGTCACATTTTTAGGTAAATATTTATATGAAATTTCAATTAGCGATCAACTTAGAAAGAATGGATGACACCTACGCGATGCGTGATGTCGCCGATCACACAATTGAAATGGTGCAGATGGCTGAAGCAGGTGGATTCACCACGGTGTGGTCGGCGGAACATCACGCACTAGAAATGACAATCGCTCCGAATCCCTTTCAAATTCTTACTTGGTGGGCAGGGCACACAGAAAAAATTCGTTTAGGTACCGCGGTAGCAGTAGCTGCATACTGGCATCCTCTGAATTTAGCGGGGGAAGCTGCTTTTCTCGATCTCGTTAGCGGGGGAAGATTAGAATTCGGTATTGGTTCAGGAGCGTACCAACGAGAATTTGATCGTATGCACCCTGGTCTCTTGCAGTCTGATGCTTGGCGTTATATGCAAGAAATGATTCCAGTCCTCAAGGAACTTTGGGTTGGAGATTATGAACATGATGGAGAGTTCTGGTCTTTTCCTACTTCAACTTCTGTGCCTAAACCTGTACAACAACCCCATCCACCTATCTGGGTTGCAGCACGTTCTCCAATTACCTTCGATTATGCAGTCAAAAATAGTTGCAACGTTATGTCATGGCCTATTGCCCGTTCATTCGCTGAAGCTGAACTCTATAAATCCCAGTTCGAAGACGCTCTCAAAAATTATCCGGAAGCAGGGCGTCCAACTTTTACCATGATGCGTCACACCGCTGTTTATGAGTCTCAAGAAGAGTGGATGGTTCCGGTACAAGCTGCCCAGCGTCAACTCAGCCAGTTTGAAAATCTGTTCAAAAATTTAGGTGACGTTTCTAATGGATTTCCAAAAACGATTCCTTTGGAAGAAGTTGATAACCGCGACGAATACGAGCCATCTATGTTGAAAGAAAATTTAATGTTCGGCACCCCAGATGAGGTAATAACCAAACTCCAAAAATATGAAGCCCTTGGGGTAGACGAATTTATTTACTATGCAAGTCTCGGACTTGGTCATGAAGAACAGAAAAGGTCAATGGAACTTTTCTGCAACGAAGTAGTTCCTGCCTTTACTTAATGAAATCTGGTGAGAGTTTTTCTTGCAACTATGCTGGCTCAATGAGGGCAGACAAGATTCCTGTTATTGATCTCACTGCTGAGGATTGTGGCAAACATCTTGATGCAGCGTGGCGGGAAATTGGATTTGCCTGCGTTACTGGTCATCAAATAGATCCAGATCTTTTTACAGAAATGCGGTCTTTGCTAAAAAGGCTCTTTGCTTTATCTGATGAGATCAAAATAAATTACCAAATTACTCCTGAAAATTATCGGGGTTTTATTCCTCTGGGTTTTTTCACTCCGAATAGAAAAGAAATAACTGGAACTAACGCTGACGCTTACGAGGCGTTCAAACTTCATTGGGAATGCCCACCAGAACATCCAGTCCGTAACGAATGTTCTTTATATGGATCTAATCGATGGGTCAATGAGATTGATGACATGCATCAAATTATTTCTGCATATTGGGAAGCGTGTGACGTTCTAGCTGCTGACCTTCTTATCTTGGTCGCTAAATCTCTTAACGTTGATTCAAATATGCTTCAGTCAGCTTTTGAAGCACCACTTACCAATATGACGCTTCTTCGGTATCCTGCTACCCATACAAAATCTGAGTTTGGTATACATCCGCATAAAGACACGAACATCTTTACTCTTTTACATCCTGACTCTGGTGGAGGTCTTGAAGTGAAAAATCAAGATGGTTCATGGATCGAGGTTGAATGTCCAGAAGGAGCACTTGTTATCAATACGGGAGAGATGCTTGAACTATGGTCTGGTGGGAACTACACCGCTACAGCACATCGTGTAATTAACCAAGGATCTGATCGTTATTCATTCCCCTATTTCATGGTCCCAAATCACAAGGTAGTTATCGAACCATTAATACCTAGAAGGTTGGGATTTAAAAACTCGATTATGCCTGTTGGTGAGTTATCAGCCGAAGTTTGGCGAACCAACTGGCCAGAAGAAGAACCCAGTAATCATAAGTTTGACTTGGGATCAGTTTATTAATGCAAGAATATTGTTTGAGGGTTACCGAAATTGAGGCTACAACGCCCTAAGATCTCCGTTAATAGTCGCTCTAAAGATTGTTTAATCTATGGCTCCAATACTTAGTCGGTTTCAAGGGTCAATCGTCGTTCTAATTTGTGGGCTTTCTTTCAGTTTTGGTCCATTGACTTTTAGATCAGTTGAAGAAGCTGATGCTTGGCAATACCTTTTCTGGCGTAGTTCATCCGTAGCAATTTTATCCATCATCATTATTTGTCTCGCGGGACATAATCCATTTCGAGCAGTAGCCGAAGCGGGAAAAAACCAAATAATTGCTGGAATCTTGATGGGAGCACTGTTTACATTATTTATCGTGTCTCTGAGTAGGGCTACTGCAGCTTTTGTATTACTGATGCAATGTACGAGCCCTTTTTATGCCGCTTTTTTTAGTCGAATATTCCTCAAAGAATCAGTAGATCGAAAAACTTTGATTGCCATGATTTTTTCAATCTTTGGTATAGGGATCATGGTGGGTGGCAACTTAGGAAGTGGTGATGCAATAGGGATTACTCTCGCCGCTATTCTCCCAATATTTCTTGGTGGTTATACCGTTCTGATACGTAGTGCCCCAATTCAGGATCCTGGAGTCCCGGTAGTCATTGGTGGCATTACCGCAACAATAGTTTCTGTCATAGTTTCTCTGCCTGGTCCTGGTTTAAACGTCCCAGTAAATGACATCATGATGGGGTGCATTGGTGGTGGCATACTCATTGGAATATTCGCACCATTATGGAATTATGCTCATCGATTTGTTCCGGCAGCTGATGTCAGTCTTTTATTGATCTCTGAAATTATCGCTGCACCTATCTGGTTATGGATTTGGATGAATGAAACACCTGCTTCGACAACATTGATTGGAGGTGGGATCTGTTTAGCATCAGTTACATGGCTGACAAGACAAGTAGCGCGATCTACAAAAAATGTTTCACGATTTTCTAAACGGGTCCATGGCCTTTACGTAGGTGCTGCTCCAATATTTAAGCGACCCGATCTTGAAAAAACAAATACAGAGACTAAGGGTTTTCAAGAATAATATTTGGAAATATAAAGTCGGCTACAAAATTGATTGCACCACTATCAACATCAAATGCCTCAAAGTGAACACAGTCAGGTCGTGGATACCGCTCTGGATCGCTCTCAACTCTTGAGGCAGTATCAAAAACGAAT
>CERV01007883.1_pt1 | contig 11221 bp, 7 predicted proteins | sample 530871 | NCBI WGS metagenome assembly CERV01 (sample SAMEA2621045, study PRJEB7988) | marine metagenome | biome: marine biome (ENVO:00000447); feature: deep chlorophyll maximum layer (ENVO:xxxxxxxx); material: "saline water (ENVO:00002010), including plankton (ENVO:xxxxxxxx)" | depth 50 m
GAATTCTTATTTAGCAGCAGAGTTATCACATGATGCAAGTAATTTATACTCTAACAATGTTTATAACTTTATCAATTATATAATTAATGATGATAAAATAATTGATGATTCTGATGATATTTTAAATAATTGCAAAATTTAAATTATGAATGAAATTTTAAATTTTCTTATTTCAAATGAAGTGCTAATATATCTTCTACTTTTCACAATTCTTTTAGGCTTTGAGGTAATATCCAAAGTGCCCTCTGTACTTCATACTCCTCTTATGTCAGGAGCTAATGCTATAAGTGGTATAGTTATTTTAGGTGCAATAATATTAATTAGAACTACTGATCCAGAAAATTATTTTACATTAATTCTTGCATCAACAGCTTTACTAGTTGGTTCTGTTAATGTTTTTGGAGGATTTTTTGTCACAAATAGAATGCTAGAAATGTTTAATAAAAAGAAAAAGAGATAATGGATAAAATCTTATTTTTATTTTCTGCTTTTTTGTTGGTTTGGGGTCTAAGACTTCAGAGTGATCCTTCGTCTGCAAGTAAAGGTAATAAGCTAGCTGGTGTTGGGATGTTATTAGCAATTTTTTCAGCTATTATTATGCCATTAGAGGGGTCTTTTTCTAATATAATCTGGGTGGTATCACCACTAGTATTATCTGCTATAATTGGATTTTATATTGCAAAAAACATTAAGATGACATCAATGCCACAGATGGTATCAATATTTAATGGTCTTGGTGGACTGAGTGCTGTCTTATTGTCTTATGCTGAAATTAATAAGTGGTTAATTAATCCAGATAGTTATGAGACTGAAGTTGTATTAGTACTTATAATTAGTTTATTTATTGGATCTGTTGCATTTACAGGAAGCTTATTAGCATTTGCTAAGTTAGATGGATATAAATGGTCAGAAAGACTTACTCTTCCTTTTCAGCATATTATTAATATAATTTTCATTGCTCTTATTATCGTTGTTTCATTTTATTTTATTGATGATAGCTCCGCTCAATCATACTTATATATTATTATAACACTCTCTTTAATTTATGGTATATTTTTTGTTGCACCTATAGGAGGAGCAGATATGCCAGTAGTCATCTCTTTACTAAACTCATTCACGGGAATAACTGCAGCCTTAACCGGTATTATTTTTGGTAATATAGTGATGTTACTTGGTGGAATTTTAGTTGGTGCCGCTGGTACAATCCTAACAATTTTAATGTGTAATGCAATGAATAGATCTCTTTTTAATGTATTAATTGGAGGTTTTTCATCAAGTTCATCTTCCAAGGAGAATAAGGAACAAGGTGATATTAAAGAAGTATCTGATTCAGATTTTGCAGTACAATTATTTTATTCAAAACAAGTAATAATAATTCCGGGATATGGACTAGCTGTAGCGCAAGCACAGAAGCTCTGTAAAGAAATACAAGAACTCCTTGAAAATAATGATGTTGAAGTTAAATATGCTATTCATCCAGTTGCTGGAAGGATGCCCGGTCATATGAATGTGCTCTTAGCTGAGGCAGATGTTGATTATTCTAAACTCATTGAATTAGATCAGGCTAATGATGAGTTTAAATCTACCGACGTTGCAGTTATAATTGGAGCTAATGATGTAGTAAACCCTGACGCAATTGATGACTCATCAAGTCCTCTTTTTGGTATGCCAATTTTAAAGGTTTGGGAGGCAAACTCTACAGTTGTTTTGAAAAGGAGTATGTCAGCTGGTTATGCAGGTGTTCAAAATCCATTATTTTTTAAGGAAAATAATAAAATGTATTTTGGAGATGCTAAGGAAAGTCTTCAAAGATTATCTTCAGAGCTTAAAAATCTATAGAAAATTTTTTTTAAATTGAACTCATGTCTAGATGTTCAATTCTTTCTCTTTTTATTTTACTATCAGCTTGTATTAATTCAGAAGATCAGAAACCAAATATTATTCTTTTCTTTTATGATGACCTTGGGTATGGAGAATTAGGAGCATATGGTCAGAAAATAATTCAGACTGAAAATATTGATGCGCTTTCAAATAATGGACTAAAATTTACAAACTTTTATTCTGGATCTCCTGTCTGTGCTCCATCAAGAAGTATTTTACTAACTGGTTTACATGGAGGTCACACTAAAATTAGAGGTAATCACGAATATGGAAGCAGGGGAGATGTTTGGGATTATTATAAGATGTCAGAGGATCCAAATCTTGAAGGTCAGTATCCTATTGGTAAAGAAACTCTTATTTTTCCGAAGTTATTAAAAGCTACAGGCTATAGTAATGCTATGGTTGGTAAATGGGGATTAGGGCCTCCAAATTCTGAGTCAATACCCACTCAAATGGGTTTTGATTATTTCTACGGTTACAATTGTCAGAGAATGGCTCATAATCTATATCCCCCTCATTTATGGGAGAATGAAGATAGAGACATGTTAGATAATGAGGTTATATCTCCAAAATTGAAACTTCAACCAGGTCAAGATCCTTATAAAGAAGAAAACTATAATATATTTAATCAGAATGATTATGCTCCAGATATTATGCATTCTAAAGCACAAAAATTTATAGAAAATAATAAGGACAAACCATTCTTCCTTTATTACGCCAGTCCAATACCACATGCTCCTCTGCAGGCACCACAGTATCTTATTGATAAATACAGAAATATAATTGGAGATGAGGAACCTTATCTTGGAAATGTTGGATATTTTCCTACAAGACACCCCAGAGCAACCTATGCTGCTATGATAGAGTACATTGACATCCAAGTTGGAGAGATAGTTGAACAGCTTAAAAGACTAAAAATTTATGACAATACTATTATTATGATTACTAGTGATAATGGACCAACATATGCTGGAGGAGTTGATTTTGATTATTTTAATAGTACTGGTATATTCCAGAATGACCCCAAAAGAATGAAAGGTTATACATACGAGGGGGGTGTAAGAGTTCCGATGATTGTTTCATGGCCTAAAAGAATTAAAAATAGTAGAGTTATAAATGATATATCTATTTCCTATGATATTTTTCCTACTATATGTAAGGCAGCAGGTGTAGATGGTATTATTTCTTATTATGATATTGACGGAATAAGTTTGTTAGATATAATGACTGATGATAGCCAATTTTTAGATCGTGAATATGTGTATTGGGAATTTCCATCTTACGGCGGACAGCAAGCAGCTCGAATGGGAGATTATAAAGCCATTCTTAAAGATATTAAGAAAGGAAATAAGAAAATGGAATTATATGATCTATCTAATGATTTGAAAGAGCAAAATGATATATCATCAGAGAATCCAGAAATAGTAAAAAAGTTTGAAGAAATTTTTAAAAAGGAACATATAAAATCTGATATTAAAAGATTTGAAATGGGCTATATTGATGAAAAAACCACTGAATAATGAATAAAATAAATAGAAGAAATTTTATAAAAAAAACATCCTTATCAGGAGCAGCTATTGCAACTGCATCTGCTTTATCCTCATCTGACTATAGGGATAGAGATAAAATGTCTCAGTATATGGGAGATTTTGCTGCAACAAAAATTGATAAAGTTAAGGTTGCCTTTATAGGTGTTGGAGCAAGAGGAACTGGTCATGCAAAACAATTAGCTTCAATAAAAGGAACCGAGGTAGTTGCTATATGTGATTTATATAAGGATCTAGCTGAAAGATCTAAAAAATTATGTCTTGAAGCAGATAATCAAAGACATAAGAATATAAAATTGTACCATAGCGCTGAAAATGATTGGATCAAAATGATTGAAGATACAAGACCTGATGCCGTATTTATTTCTACAAATTGGGATAATCATGCACCAATGGTAATAAAGGCTATGGAATTAGGATCTCATGCTTTTGTCGAAGTACCTATGGCTACTAATTTGAAAGATCTTTGGGATATTATAGATACATCTGAAAAAACTAGGAGGCATTGTATGATGATGGAAAATGTAAATTATGGTCGTGATGAGCTTATGTTTTTAAATATGTGTAGAAAAGGGTATATAGGGGATTTTCTACATGCAGAGGCAGCATATATTCATGAGCTGAGATTCCAGATGGAAGAGCAGGAGAGAGGAACAGGTTCATGGAGAACCCATCATTATGCTAAAAGTAAAGGTAATCTCTATCCAACTCATGGTTTAGGTCCAGTAGCACAGTATATGAATCTAGGAAGGGGAGATGATAACTTTAAATCATTAGTGTCTTATTCAACTCCTGGATTAGGTAGGAAATTATATGCAGAGAAGAATTATTCCTCTGACCATAAGTGGAATAAATTAGAATATAATAACGGAGATTTGAATACATCTATATTGAAGACTGCCCTTGGAAGAACTGTTATGGTCCAATGGGATGAGACAAGTCCAAGACCATATTCTAGACATAATCTTATACAAGGCACAAAAGGTATTTTAGCTGGATTCCCAACTAGAGTTGCATTAGAAGGAGGTGTTGAAGGAATAACTAAAAATCACCATTCTTGGGCACAGGGAGATGACATAAAAAAATTATATGAAAAATATGACCACCCACTTTATAAGAGAGTGGGAGAAGAGGCAAGGAGAATGGGTGGACACGGTGGAATGGATTTTATAATGAGATATAGAATAATAGAATGCCTAAGACAAGGTAAACCTCTTGATCAAAATGTTTATGAGGGATGTTTTTGGAGTGCTGTGACTCCGCTTAGTGCTGATTCAATTATCAACAATGGTGCTCCACAGAAATTCCCTGATTTTACTAGAGGAAATTGGAAATCAACAAATAAATTAGAGGTAATATCTTAATTATTACCTCCAATTATAATTGGTGAATTCATATTATCCAACTCAACTTTTAAGTTTGGCATCTCAGAAATAATAGTATTAAGTTCAACATCTAACTTGTTTAACATACTATTAGCAATTGATAAACTTTGTTTGTGTTGTCCTGTAGGACCATATGTTGAGGTTAGACCTCTATATGCATTTCCTATATAACTACTTACGGTAGGATCATTTTTTACACCAACTTCTGACTTAGCTGAATTTCCATAAACTTTTTTAGACATTTGATTTAATGTCTCTTCAATTATAAAAAGCCTACTACTTAATTCATTATTTGAGCTATTTGATCTACTTAATGAAAGTCTCATTGCCTTAACCATGTTCATATTCTCATTTAATCTGTCAGAGAATTGAGCTTGTCTGTTTTGTAATTGAATTACATTTTCTGCATGATTACTATATTCTTTGTAACCCATTCCTTGCAGAGTTCCTCTTTGTAGGTCAACCACATTGAATTGAATAGGATTATCTAGATCAGATGATGTGCCTTCTTCTTCTTTGGTAAGTGTTGCAGTATACTGACCTGGGGATGCTAACTGACCTGAGTTGTACCAACCTCTACCACCACCTCTCCCTGATGAAATTCTATCAGGATTAATAGCAGAAGAACTAGAATGTCTTAAATTCCATGCTACTCTATTCAATCCCTTGGATTTAGGCGCATTAATTTTATTAATTATGTTTCCATCGAGATCTTTAATTACAATATATAATTTAGTTCCTTCTTCTCGAGATTCTTTTTCAAGGGCATCCCAATCAATTTTTGGTATTTGCTGACCTTTTTTGATCATCTCTTTTTCTTTTTTAACTCTTGATCCTTTCATAGAAGGATATGACTTAGATATATGATAAGTAAATACAGCACCAAAATCAGGATTATCAGCAAAGTAATAATCAGCACCAGTATTTCCTATAGTACTTTTTGGTAAGTACCATAAGGCATCTCTTGTATTAAATAACGCTCCTTCTTTAGCAAGATTTTCTGAAGTCATCTCTCTTAATGAAGAATAATCATCTAGCACATAAAATCCTCTTCCGAATGATGCAGCAACTAAATCATTTTCTCTTTTTTGAATGGTAATATCCCTAAAAGAAATAGTTGGTGCTCCTGGAACTTTGTTCCATTTTTTACCACCATCTAAAGTGACGTAAATTGCCGTTTCGGTAGCACAGAACATCAAGTCTTTAGCTACGTGATCTTGAACTAATCTCCATATAAGGTTTCTTTTAGGAAGATTGCCTGAAATAGAAGTCCATGTTTCTCCTAAATCCGTACTCTTATATAAATAAGGACTAAAGTCTCCTTCTTTATGATTATCTAATGAGACGTATACAGTATTTGCATCAAAATTATCTGCTTTAATATCATTCACGAATGTTCTTGCTGATAAACCGAGCCTTGTTACTGGAATTTTTTTCCAACTTTCACCACCATTTGTAGTTACCTGAATTATTCCATCATCTGTTCCAGCATAAATGACACCTTCTCTTACCGGAGATTCAGAAACAGATGTTATGGTATTGTAATTTGACATTGCCTTAACATCCCAAGCGTTGTCCCATCCATGCCTTCTTCCCATTATAGGTAGGTCTAATCTTTCTTCATCTCTAGTTAAATCACCAGATATTGGCTCCCAACTGTCACCTCTATTTTCTGATTTCCATACTCTCTGAGAAGCAAAGTATAACCTCTCTGGCTTATGAGGACTAACTAAAATAGGAGAGTCCCAGTTCCATCTTTCATATTTTTCACCTTCTCTAGGTTGGGGTTGAATTAGAACTGTCTCACCTGTCTTAAGATCTACTCTGTGTAAAACACCTTGTTGAAATTCACCATAAACTATATCATTATATACTGGATCAGTTGCAGTCTGGTGTCCATCAGCACCTAATATTTTATACCAGTGAGCATTTCTTATACCTTGTCTTTCATCTGTCCTAGAAGGTCCTCCAGCAGAACCATTATCTTGCGTACCTCCAAAGATATGGTAGAATGGGTATGCGTTATTTACAGCAACCTTATAAAATTGGGTTATTGGAAGATTTTTATGATATTTCCAAGTCTCAGCTAGATCGAAAGACTCGTAAATTCCTGCATCTGTACCCACTAGTAAATAATTTGGATCATCTGCTCTGAAAGCTATAGAGTGGTTATCTGAATGTTTATCTCTTTCTCTTAACTGATTAAATGTTTTTCCTCCATCTTCTGAAGTTAAAATTCTCACATTCATTAGATATAATCTATCGAATTTATGAGGACTTGCATATAATTCTTGATAGTAATGTGGTCCTGTTGCTCCTGATACAGTATTTGACATTTTCTTCCATGAAGAACCTCTATCAATAGATTTATAAACACCACCTTTAGTTCGATTTAATTCAATAGCTGCATAGATTACGTCAGGTTTTTGCGGAGATATAGCCATACCAATTTTTCCCATATTGGAACCTGGTAATCCTGATTTAAGCTTTGTCCATGTTTCTCCTCCGTCCTCAGATCTATGGAGACCAGATTCAGGTCCACCACCCATGAGAGCAGCAACTGTTCTATGTCTTTGCCATGTTGCAGCATATAGTCTGTCAGGATTTCTAGGATCTATCAGGATATCAGTTACTCCAGTCCATTCACCACCTCCTAAAACCTTTTTCCAGTTATCTCCTCCGTCAGTAGTTTTATATAATCCTCTCTCACCTCCTGAACTCCATAATGGACCTTGAGATGCTACCCAAATAACATCTGAGTTATTTGGATGAACAATAATTTTAGATATATGTTCAGAATTTTTGAGACCCATATTTTTCCAAGATTTTCCACCATTTTCACTTTTGTATACTCCATCACCATATGCAACATGTCTACCACCAACATTTTCTCCAGTTCCTAACCATAAAACAGAATGGTCATTAGGATCTATTGTAATACATCCAGTAGAGTATGTTGACTCATTATCAAAAATAGGTTTATAAGTTGTTCCTGAATTCTCAGTTTTCCATACACCACTTGAGCCTGTGGCAACGTACCATACGTTATCATTCTCTGGATGTACAGCAATATCTGCAATTCTTCCAGATAAAAATGCTGGACCTACATTTCTTAATTTTAGAGCTGATAAAGACAATTTACTCTCTTTATTAGGCTGAGAATTGTTTTGTGTACCTCTTCTTCTTTGAGAGAATACATCAAAAATTATTAAAGATACTAGACTAAATAATAGAATTTTTTTCATGGTTTTGGGTTTTGATTACTAAACTAATCTATATATAAATATTTTTTTTCTAATAAAATTATTATTTTTTTTTATAAATTAAAAGATGGAATTATTAGAAGGTAATGGAATATTGAGTGTCTTCCAAGCGGTTATTGGGCTATCTGTGCTCAGAGTTTGGTTAATAAATTTTAATAAACCATCAAAGTGGAGAGCTGGCAATGCAACAACTATGAGAGAAGAGTTTGAAGTTTATGGTCTACCTGATTGGGCTATTTATATGGTAGGTTTTCTTAAAGTAGCCTTTTCTATTGGTTTATTAGCTGGAATTTGGCTTCCAGAATTAGTTACTCTTTCCGCTTCTGGTATTGCTTTTTTTATGTTTTTTGCCATTTTGATGCATATTAGAGTAAAAGATCCAATAGTAAAGTCTATCCCTGCGATAATATTTTTGACATTGTCAATATTAATTATTCTTCTCTTTGAATAATTCAAAATACTTACTTTTAATTATTATTTTTTCTTGTTCAAATACAAAAAAAATTGATTTAAGCTCTGATTTATTTTCTGCTAAATCATCCGAATCATACCTTCAAGCCTCAGGGGAAGATCTTTATATCTCCTGGACTGAACAAAGATTAGATTCTAATTATCTATATAATAGTCGGTTTAATGGAAAATCTTGGGGAAAGAAAGAATTAATAACAAAAGGGAAAGACTGGTTTGTAAATTGGGCTGATTTTCCTTCAATTTCCCATAATAATATATCAAATACATTCTTTTCATTTAATCTTCAAAAAAGCTCAGAAGAGACTTTTTCATATGATGTTAACTATTTTTTTAAGGCAAAAGAATGGGTTGATATGAAAAAAATTCACAGCGATAATACTTTTACAGAACATGGTTTTGTTTCCGTAACTCCATATGGAGAAGGTTTTATAGCTAGTTGGTTAGACGGTAGAAATACTGTTCCTTCTTCCAATGGTCATGGTAAGGGGGCAATGACCTTAAGGTCAGCGGAGATAGATAAGGAAGGTAAAATAATAAATGAGAGACTCGTAGACAATATGGTATGTGATTGTTGTCAAACCTCAATGACTGTCGCTGGTGGAATTCCATTATTAGTTTATAGAGATAGGTCACCAGAAGAAACAAGAGATATTTATCTGTCTAGGTATGTAAACTCTCAGTGGACGGAACCAATTTCTATACATGATGATGGGTGGGTAATAAATGGTTGTCCTGTAAATGGACCTAATATTGATTCTTTTGAGGATAGAGTTGTAGTATCTTGGTTTTCAGCATCTAATGGAATACCAAAAGTTAACTTGAAATTCTCAAGTGATAAAGGACAATCATTTGGTAGAAAGATAATGGTTGACAATATTGATAATAAACCAATGGGAAGAGTAGATATTGAATTCATAAATAAAGATGAAATAATTGTTAGCTGGTTATCTGTAGTTGATGGAGAAGGTAAACTTTTAATGAGAAAAATAAATTCAATGGGTACATTAGGTGAGATCCATACAATTACTGAGGTTTCTACAGAAAGGTCTACTGGATTTCCACAAATTGAAAAGTGGCAAGATAATATATTTCTTTCTTGGACTGATATTAGTGGTGGGGATAAGAGAGTAAAGACATCAATGATTCCTCTTTCTACTCTTTAAAAATTAAGAGAAAAATTATCTAGGTAATAATTTCCCTTATTAAACTTAAATAGAATTGATTTAAAATCTTTATTTTCTAAATCAACATAGTAAGTTGAAAAGTTAATGTCATTTCTTTTTTTAAATCTTTCTTCGGTCAAGTAATTAAATTTTAAATTGTTAAGATCTATTTTGGTATTAAATAAATTTAATTTTTTTGAACCAATAACATTACTGTTTTTATCAATAAAGCTTATCTCTAATTTTGCAGTATCTTGTTCGTTTGAGACATCAAAAGAGAGAAAATTATAATAATATACATTTGTGTAATCAAGTATATCAATAACGAATTCACTTGAGTCGGATACATTTATCTTTAGAGCTGAATTCTGCTGATTTTTTCCTCCCCTAAATTTTAATTGATCAAGTTTAATTTTAGAAATATCACTGAATTCTAATTTAGCATTTTTATTGTATGAAAGCTCATCTTCCTCAAATTCAAATAATACTCTTGAACCACCAACTTTTGATCTAGAAATAATTTTTTTAGATATATTTTCTTGTAAAGTATAGTTTTCAGATTTTTTTAATATTTCTAGGGAATTAGGATTTCCTTTGAATGTGTATTCTAAAAAGTTATAGACATATTTTTTTAAAATTTTTCTTTGTAGCCAACCAGGTAAAATATTTGAGTTGTTTACAAGTAATTTTCCGGGAAAACCAAAATCATGTTGTCCCCAAGAAGTATTAAATTGGGAGTGATTTGCTCCCTCAACAAGAATATTAAAGTCAGAAAATAAGCTACTTTCATTATCAATTCTATTTGCTTGTCTTATACCAAAAAAACTATCTTCATCACTGTCCATACTACCCTGAATACTCAGATAATTTATATTTTTAAGATCATAATTTCTGAAATATCTGTAATCAGTAGGAGCTAGAGTAACTATTCCTTTAATACTGAAATTATAATCTAATAAGACATTTCCATTATCAGGATATGTTTGAAGATTATTAAATTTTGTAGCAATATTTACAGCTTCTCCACCTCTTGAGTGACCCATTACAATTATATTATCAAAATCTATTTTATTAAATAGAGTTGAAGAGGAGTCACTATTTAATTTTTTAAGATAACTTAGATTTTCAAGAAAATGCCATGCTCTTGTCGTCATCTCTTTACCTCTAAAATCACCAGTCCATGAGCCATTGAGAAAATTTTGATCAAGTGAGTTAAAAATATATCCGTGTTTAGACAGGTACTCTCCCAGGTAATTATATCCGTCATCTGAATGCTCCTGCATGGAATGGTTTCCATGAATTATTGATATTATAGGGAATTTTTGGTCACCCTCTGGAATCCATAATCTTCCATTTAAAGGAAGATTTTTTTTGTTAAATCCCCAGTATCTTTCTCTCCATTCTATTTTAGATTGATTCCATTTAGATTCTAGTATTTCGGATGCGTCTAGATTATAAGAAATAAAATCTGGATTCTTATATTCTTCTCTGTGATTATCTTCTCCTGGAGA
>CERV01106321.1_pt1 | contig 11081 bp, 11 predicted proteins | sample 530871 | NCBI WGS metagenome assembly CERV01 (sample SAMEA2621045, study PRJEB7988) | marine metagenome | biome: marine biome (ENVO:00000447); feature: deep chlorophyll maximum layer (ENVO:xxxxxxxx); material: "saline water (ENVO:00002010), including plankton (ENVO:xxxxxxxx)" | depth 50 m
TTATTTTGATTGACCACCAAATTACTTTAAATATCATTTGGTATAATCCTTATAATTTTGAAAGATTTCATCTTTAGAGTTATTAATCTTAAATCTAGATTCTATTTCATCAAACCATTCTAAAGCTGGGGTCTGCATTTTTTTTGGAAGCTTTTGAAAATTTTCAACAACTCCCTGCAAATCATTTTTATTTAAATAATATTCTATATTAGACATTAATTCATATGGATTTTTGCCCTCTGTCAAATCAGTTCTTCTCAATCTTATAGATTTAACTATCCAGTTAATTTTATCATTTAAAAAACTTACCTCTTCATTGGGTAACGACTCCAATATTAAGGGTATTAACTGCTTAAAGTTACTTTTTAAGCTTTTTAGAGTTGGCGGTGGAACAATAGAGTATTGTTGAAGTATATTTAACTCAATTGAAAATCTATTTAAAAAACGCTTGTTTTCAGTGTTATAGATCTGTTTAAGTGTTTCACTCCAGTCAATATTCTCATTAAGTTCATAATTTAATTTTTCTAATAAATTTGGAAGATCTATAACATAGTTTGGAAGAGTGTTTTTAAAATTATTTTCAACCAAGGACTTATTATCGTTCTCTAGATTTTCTTTTAATTGTGTCTTTATTCCATCTAATTGTAGATTTAAATTGTTTAGATAAGTATAAATTTCATTACTGCTGTTTTCATATTCATTTATTCTTTTTTCAAAACTTAATATCTTTTTAGATAAGAAATTTAACTCTTTTGATAAATTATCATACTCACCAAATTTCGAAAAACTTTCTTTTTTGAATTTCTCATTAATAGAATTTTCGATATCATATTTAAGTTGACCAATAAGATTCCGATTTACTTCATTCTTATCTTGAAAATCGATCCAAAAATAAAATAACAAACCTATTAAAAATATGAAAAGAAATAAAGAAACTATTAATAAAATAATAAACACATTCTTTTTGGGTCTTTTATCTTCTATAAGTTTTTGGCTATTAGTTTTTTTCACAAGGACTTTTCCAATTCGTTAAAAATTTTTATTCCTTTAGAAATTACAGATGCTCGTCTTTTTCTTCTCGATAGAAAAAGATTACTCAAACGTAAGTCATTCAAATATTTTATAATTAAGTCATTGATTCCAACAAAGTATACATTCTCTAAAAACTTAAATAAATTTGATTTATTTATCAACTCAATCCACATTTCAGCACTTTTCAAAGAAAAAAATAATATAACTGAAACTTGTTTTTTTGTTATTAAAGAGTGAGAATCTTGATCAATTCTCTCTAAAGAATAATTTGAGTATATTATTTTTTTATCAATATTTATGATATCAGCTTGTATTGATTTATAAACATTATCTTTCAACTCATTATTAGATGGCCATATAATGTTAGAATTTTTAGGTAAATAATCTTTTATTTTATTTGCTAAAAACAATGCATCGCTATTACCAACTATTACATTTTTTGCTCCATAAAAACGAGCTAATTTTGCTGTAGAGCTGCCAACACAAAATACGGGTATTTCTTTATTATCTAAAATTTTTATAATGTGAGCAGCATTTCTGCTTGTTAGAAAAACCCCATCATAGCGTGATTTTAAAGTTAGTTTATTTTTGATTATTCCCATAGATGGTGAAGCAATTGCATTAACCCCTTTTTTTCTAAGTATTTTGCAATCCTTAAGAGCATCATCAATAGGTCGCGTTGTTAACAAATACATTTTTTTATTCATAAAGAATTTTAATTTTTCTCAATAATTTTTTTAGCTAATGATGCCCCAATTTTATTAGCATCCTTATAAAAGCCGGAAATTTTATCTGATAAAACAGTTGACCCATCAGTATTTGCTAAAGCACCAGATAAAAATAAAGTTTCATTCTTAATTGTTGCTGAAGCTCCTATCGGTGAGCTGCATGTTCCATTCAAATTTGCAACAAAAGATCTTTCAGCTAATGTTTCATATTCAGTTATTTCATGGTTTATTGTTTTTAGAAGATTTAATATATTTTTATCTTTGGATCTACACTGTATTCCTATAGCACCTTGTCCAGCACTTGGAAGCATAATGTCTTCAGGTAATTTTACGTATGGTACATCTATTTCTAGTCTCTGTATGCCAGCCTCAGCCAAAATTATAGCATCATAATCCCCATTTTTAAATTTTTTAATTCTTGTATTAATATTACCTCTCAATAAAACAATATTTAAATCAGGTCTTTTTGATAATATGAACGCTTTTCTTCTAACTGAAGCAGTACCTAATATTGCATTTCTAGGTAAATCATAAATAGAATTCCATTTTCCAATTAAGACATCTTTTCTTGAGGACCTTTTTAAAATAGCACCTATTTCTAGACTATTTGTTTGTTTCCATTCTAAATCTTTTAAAGAATGAACGGCAATATCAGCCTTATTATCAACCAAAGCTTTTTCTAGGTTTTTAATAAATAAGCCTTTTCCTCCAATTTCTTGGAGACTTGTATTTTGAATCTGATCCCCTTTAGATATAACTTCTAAAATCTTCGTTTTAATAGATGGAATTAAGTTAATAAAAATTTCACATTGCTTTAGTGCTAGAGGAGAAGCTCTTGTAGCAATTACAATTTCATTATTCATAAAATTTCATTTCTTAAATATATTTAATATATATTAACAAGATATATATTAAATATATTTAAGTACACTTTAACATGATAAATGGACTTAATTTATTTAATGATTATTAATAAATAATGGATGATTTTGACAAAAATAATGCTTTAACAGTTTTAGGTATTGAAACAACTTGTGATGAAACAGCTGCTTCAGTTGTTTCACTTGATAAAAATGGTATTTCAAAATTACATTCTAATATTATACATAGCCAATATGAAGAACACTCTGAATTTGGAGGGATAGTTCCAGAAGTTGCTGCCAGATCACATTTAAATAATATATCCTTTATAGTTGCAAAGGCGATAGAGAATTCGAAAAATGAAATAAATAATATTGATGCTGTTGCGGTAAGTTGTGGTCCTGGGCTTATTGGGGGTTTATTAGTTGGCTCACTATTTGGAAAGGCATATGCTCTTTCTAGAAATATTCCTTTTATTCCCATAAACCATTTAGAGGCACATGTTTTATCACCAAGGCTATTTGAAAAAATACATTTTCCGTATTTAGCGTTATTAGTTTCAGGGGGTCACACTCAATTACTATATGTTGAAAGTTTAGATAAAATTAAAAGACTAGGGACAACTTTAGATGATTCAGTTGGTGAAGCCTTTGATAAGGCTTCAATGATTTTAGATTTAGGCTGGCCTGGGGGTAAAAATATTGAAATTTCTGCAGAAAAAGGAAACCCTAATAACTTTAAATTACCAAGACCTATGCTTCATAGAAAAAACGCTGACTTTTCTCTTTCAGGATTAAAAACAGCCCTTTTTAGATTGGCTGAAAAACAAACTTTGAATAGTAAAACTAAATCAGATTTAGCTGCATCTTTTCAACTAGCAGTAGCGGATATTCTAGAGGATCGATGTAAGAATGGATTAAATATAACAAAAGACATTAATTCAGAATGTACAAATTTTATTGTAGCTGGTGGAGTGGCAGCAAATAAAGTAATTCGAAAAAGGCTTAAGGATTTGTCAGAAAGTTATGGATTTAATATATACTATCCTCCAATAGAAATCTGTACTGATAACGCTGCTATGATAGCTTGGAATGGCATTGAAAAAATCTCTCATTATGGAATTAAAAATGTTGATGATTATAATTTTGAACCTCGCACGAGGTGGCCATTAGATCCTGATGCAAAAGCTATAAGAAATGCCAAAGAGGCTAGATAGTTTTATCAATAATATAAAAAATCTAATATAACGGAAAAAGCTCATGAAATATTGGCTAATGAATTCAGAACCTAGTTCCTAGTTATGGAAGGATCAGATAAAAAGGAGATTAAGTTGAGGGTTGGGATGGTTGTAAATAGAGTATTAAAATCATTTGCCAAGCCTGTAAAACTAACAGATATAAAATCATATACTAATCTCAAGGGTATAACTCTTATAAACAACCAAGGCTTTCTGTTATGCCAATTAAAGAAAATTATTGGCAAATGATCATATATATTGATGATACTTCAATTTAGTTTTTAATATTATTTTTTTCTTTGAATATAAAATATAAATTTCTTAAATAAATAAGCAAGCCTAGTCCTTGTCCACTTATAAATACAGGATCTTCTCTCCAAATTGCATAAATTAGCATAACTGCCCCACCACCAATAGAACAATACCAAAACCCAATAGGAATTACACTTCGTCCAACACTTTCGGATGAAATCCACTGTATTATAAATCGACTTGCGAAAAGTCCTTGACCTCCAAAACCAACAATTAACATAAGTAATTCTGGGTTTTGAGAAAGGTAAGGTTCTGTAAATGGAAACAGAATAATTAAAACCCCTGCAAGTTTAATTGAACCAACACCTATTATTTCTGACAAATATGAAATCATAAAATTTTACTTTTTAAATTCCTCAAAACTAATATCTTCAGGATTTCTTTTTAAAAGCCATAAAACTCCTAAAACATCTGAAATGCCAACTAAAGCTCTTCCAAAATTAGTATATTTTGATTGGCCTTGTAATCTTTCTCTATGATTAACATTCACTCCTATCACATCTGCATTATACCTTTTTGCTAGAACTGTAAAAAAACGATGCATATGGTTAAAAAATGGGATTGAAAGATACAAATCCTTATTAAAAACTCTGATTCCACATCCAGAATCCGGATGTTCATCTGAAAATAGAATCTTTCGAATTAGTTTTGCAATTCTTGAGGCAAACCTTTTATTTAAGCTATCTTTTCTTTTTGATCTTATTCCGGCCACTAAAACTGATTTATTTTTATTTTTGTTATATACTTCAATCATTTTTGGAATATCTTTTGGATCATTTTGACCATCACCATCTAAAGTAGCAATGATATTATACTTAGAATTTAAAATTCCTGTCCTCATAGCAACTGATTGCCCGTAACATTTTTTGTGACTAATTAATCGAACTTGTTTTAATTCATTTAAGTTTAATATTACAACTTTAGTATTGTCGTTGCTTCCATCGTCAACAAAAATAATTTCATGTTTATAATTTTTTAATGAATGATCAATTTCGTAGGCTAATTTCTTTATATTTTCCTCTTCATTAAAAACAGGAATAACAACTGATATAACTGTTTTAAGTGAATTAGTTTTCATAAAAGAAATTATTATTTATTAATGTAATACATTTCATAAACTGCAATTTCATAAACTGCAAGGTAATGTAGCCTCAATCTTAATTTTCTCTTGACTTCATTATGTGTATTTTAATTTTTTGTCCTTTCGCAAGATTAAAACCATCAAGGCTTGTTAAATAAACAATCTTATTTTCAAACTTATTTAATATTTTTTTAACTTCAGTATGTGTTCTATCTTCTACTATTGCTAGAGTATTATCTCCTTCTACGAGAACGAGTGCTGCCTCCTCTGGGCTTAGGAGTAGTGTGTCTCTTCCTAAAGAAAATACTAATGATGGTTCGTGATAACCAGTTGCAACTATCGTATCAGGCCTAAATTCTAATGAATCAATATAGTTTTTAATTTTTGGAGTAATGTGAATTTTATCAAGATTTGGGAAAATATATGAAAAAACGAAAATATTACAAATACCAGCTAGAATTAACATACCAAATAATGGTGATAATTTATACTTACTTTCATTTAAGAAGAAAATATTTCCAAAAATAATCGAAGTTATCATTATAAATGATAATACAATACTTAGAATAAAGATTAAAATTTTAGATGAAAAATTTAAACTTACATAAACTAAACTTAATGCTAGTAAAAGTGTAAAAATTACTACAACCGCTCTAAAAAATTTATTTATTTTAGAAAATTTAATATTACCACTTGGAGGAGATGATATGCCTATTAAAATCAGAAGTATAAGACCTGGGAAAACAGGTAAAATATAGTGTGGTAATTTTGTTGGTGTTAGTTCCAAAATAATCCAAAAAGGTATTATCCAAGAGATTAAAAACCTTATTAATCTTTCATGTTTCCAATCTAAACAAGCTCTTGCAGCAAAGGGTAAAAGTAAAACCATAGGCCAGAAAGTTAATAATAAAAGAAAAAGGTGGCTTCCAAAAGGCCCCCAGTGATTTTCTTGCCCACTCCTTAACTTGATTAAAAAATCTTTATTTATTGCATCTAAAATTAAATGCCCGTCAGTAGCTTGCCAGGCTAAATATATCCATGGAAGAGTTATAATTGAAACTATCAATAAACCTTGAAACCATAAAAATAGATTTAACCAAGATAGGTTCCACTCTTTTTCAACAAATCTATCAAGAATACAAATGCTTAATAATGTCATGGTAAATAAAAGAGGAGAAATAGGACCTTTTACTAATATTCCAAGTGCAATAATTAGCCAAAATAATCTAGTTAACCATACATATTCGTGATGTTTATATTTATTCCAACTCTCTTTGCCGTAGCTATAAATTTTCCAGAAAATTAGTTGCTGAACTGTACAAAGTGTTAAAAGCACAGTATCAGTTTTGGCTTGTTTTATTTCAATTGATAAACCAAGAAGGGTTGCCATTACAAGGCTAGAAAAAAAACTAAATGTAAGTGATGACGAAATATTCAAATTAAAATATCTGAAAGAAATACTATAAACAAAAGTACTAAAAACAATAATTAAAATTATTGTGGAAAATATATTAGGTGCTCTATATGAAATTATATTATCTTTGCCAAAAATAGATGCACTTGCTATTTGAAGCCAGTAAATACCAATTGGTTTTTTTGATCTCAGTTCTTCTTGAAATTTAATAACAACATAATTCTTATCCTCTAACATTTGTTTACTTGCCTGGGAAAATCTTGCTTCATCTCTATCTAAAGGAGGTATCGAACTTAAGCCTGGAAGTATAAAAATCAATGTTAAAATTCCTACAATTCCAAATTTCACTAGTAAATGAAGGTTTTGAAATTTATCACCTATAAAGTCAAAAATTGGAGAAATTTTTTTATTTATTGTGGATAATTTAATCAAATTATTTGTAAGCATGAGAAAAAATTAAATTATAGAATATAATTAGTTTATACATTTATTTAAAATAATAAATTAATCGTTTCAATGGAACTTTACTGATAAAATATGAATATATCAGATATTTACAATAAAAGCCCTTCATTTAAATATATTTGGAAAATATCTTGGCCCATTATGATTGCTAATTTGGCTATACCGATTGTATCAGCAACTGATACCGCGGTAATGGGCCAAGAAAATAGCCCAACATTTATTGCAGCGATAGCACTTGGGAGTATTGTATTTAGCATAGTTTATTTTTCATTGAATTTTTTGAGAATGAGTACCACTGGTTTAGTTTCCCAAGAAAAAGGAAAAGATAATGACGAGGGAATTAAAAGCTTAATTTCTTTATCTTTAAGTATAGCTATTATAATTGGAACAATAATAATAGTCTTCTCTATTCCAATTATAAATTTATCTAAATTTCTTATATCAAGCTCTGAAAGATCAGAGACGCTTATGTCAGAGTATATTTATTATAGATCATTTGCTGCTCCAGCAACACTAATGAATATGGTTCTTCTAGGAGTGTTTATTGGTATTGGATCCACAAGGTCTGCAATGATACAACTGATTTTTATTAGTCTACTAAATGCATTATTAAGTATTATTTTTGTTATAATATTCAATCTGGGTATAATGGGAGTTGCATTAGGTACTGTTATTGCTCAATGGTCAGGGTGGATTTTGAGTATAATTATACTTAGAAAATTAATTGACTTTAATACATTCAGTATAAATTCTTATTTTAATATATTTTTTTATAGAGATAAAAATTTTATCTTAATTTTTAACATTTCGAAGGATTTTTTTATTCGAACCTTATGTATTGTATTTGCAGAATTCGTATTAATAAATAACTCAGCAAAACTTGGTAATAACTATTTAGCAGTAATTCAAATATACATTGTATTCTTAAGTTTTATTTCATATGGTCTGGATTCCTTTGCTCATTCTGCCGAGACTTTATTAGGGCAAGCCTTTGGGAAAAAAGATAAGATAACCTCTCTAATTGTAATAATTAAAACACTAGTGTTAGCAGTTATACTAGCAGTATTTTTGTCTGCAATACTATTAATCTTAGGAAACTATAGTTTCTTTTTATTTACATCTATCGAGAGTTTGATAATTATTTCTACTGAACTTTTGCCTTATCTAGTAATACTTCCAATTATATCAGTTTGGGCTTTTATGTTTGACGGTTTCTTTATTGGTGCTGCAAAGAGTAAGCCTATGAGAAACTCTACTATTTTTGCATTTGTGATATTTCTCTTAATTAACTATTTAATTATGAATATAAATCCTAATATTCAAATGCTTTGGATTGGATATTTAATTTTTCTTTTTTTAAGGGGCATATTTTTATCAATTTATTTTAAATCATTATTTATTTATGATAATTAAATCATGAAGTTATTGTTAATTTAAAAATAAAAAATATGGATAAAGATAATTTTCTGCTTTTAAATAATGAATTAAAATCAGGTTTATCAAGTAATTTAAAAAACTGTATAAATCTAAACATTATAGAGAAGTCTAAATTTAGAAAATGGAATGAGAGTTGTTCAGAAGATTTAAAAAATTGGATTAAAACAAATAGTTTTAAACCAATTTCAGGCGCAACTTTATTTTTCCCAGACAATCAACTCAAACTTAAAGATGTGTTTGCAGTTATTGAAAAACCAGATTCATTTTGGGAAATTGCTAAAATAAAAAAATCACTACCAGAAGGAAATTATAAAATAATTTTTCCTAACTTAGAACAATATGAATATATGTTTGGATTAGCCTGGGCTTTAGAAAACTATAAATTCAATCCATTTAATTCAAAATTATACAAAAAAAAATTAGCAAACAAAGAAACAAAACTTTTAATAAAAAATTCCACATTAAAGGAAATTTTACCATTGATTAATGGGGTTTATCTTGCAAGGGATTTAATTAACTGCCCCGCTAATATAATTAATCCTAAATCCTTAGAAGAAGTTTGTATGAAACTAGCACTTTTCCATGAAGCAAAAATCAAAATAACAAAAGATAAAAAATTGAAGGAAAATTTTCCAGCAATATTCACAGTTGGTCGCGCATCTGAAGTAAACCCAAGATTAATAGATATTTCATTGCATAAAAATAAAAATTTTCCAAGTATCACCCTTGTAGGAAAAGGTGTTACATTTGATAGTGGTGGATTAGATTTAAAACCTCCTAAAGCAATGGAACTTATGAAAAAAGATATGGGTGGTGCTGCTATTGCTATTGGACTTGCACATTCAATCATGTTGGCAAATCTAAATCTAAATATTAGATTACTAGTTCCCGCAGTAGAAAACGCTGTGTCTCAAAATTCAATGAGGCCACTTGATATTCTTAGTACTAGAAGTGGTATAGATGTAGAAATTGGTAACACTGATGCTGAAGGAAGACTTATATTAGCTGATGCTTTGTATTTTGCTGATGAAAAGCCAACAGATCTTTTAATAGACTTTGCAACATTAACAGGTGCTGCAAGGGTGGCCTTAGGAACAGAGCTTCCGGCTTTATTTTCTAATAATGATAAAGAAAGCTCTCGATTAGTTGCTGCCTCAGAAGCGGTTTATGATCCAATTTTTCAAATGCCACTATATAAACCTTATGAAAGATTTTTAAATCAAGAAAATGGTTCTTTATCAAGCACAGGGTCATCTGCTTATGGAGGAGCAATTACAGCCGCTTTATTTTTGCAAAAATTTGTTAAAAAAGATACCTCTTGGATGCACTTAGATATTATGGGTTGGAATTTAAGTAATTTGCCAGGAAGACCTGTTGGTGGAGAAGCTATGAGCTTAAGAGGGTGTTTCCATTACATTAAAGAGTTTATAAAAACTTATTAATATCCTTTATTCCTGTCTATTTGATTAGCAGGTTGAATATTATTAATTAAACAATTCGTAGCATCAATAATTTGATTTATAGAAGTTTCAGTATTAGTCTCGGCGGCTATGTGAGGCCAAACATTAATTTTTTTATGTCTCCAAAAAATATGGTCTGATGGGAGAGGTTCAGTTTCAAAAACATCAAGATAAGCATTTTTTATTTTTCCATTATCAATCATTTCTAAAAGGTCACTTTCATTAATATGACCTCCTCGGCCAGCATTAATTATTGTAGAACCATCAGGTAAATAAGACATGGTTTTTTTTGATATAATATGCTTCGTCTCTGGAGTAAGAGGTAGGATACAAATTAAAATTTTGCTATCAACAAGGATTTTATGGAGACCACTTTCGCCATAGTAGCATTTAATCCCATCTATATTTTTTTTACTTCTAGACCAACCTTTTACATTATAACCAAAATTTGAAAGTGATAATGCAACATGCTTTCCAATAGCTCCGATTCCCAATACTCCTATATTCCATCTGTTGCTGGGAATGAAGTCGACAGCTTGCCATTTTTTTTCTTTCTCAAATTTTTTATACTCTTCTAAAAAACGTGTTTCTCTTAATACTTGGAGAGATACCCATGCTGACATTTGTTTAGACATGTCATTATCTACAAGTCTTATAATAGGAAGTTTTTCTGGGACAATGCCTGGTTTTAAGAGGTGATCAACACCTTGTCCTAAATTTATAACTCCTTTTAGGTTTTTAAATTTTTTTAAAAAGCCTTCAGGTGGAAGCCAAACAAGTGCAACATCAACTTCATTTGGATCACAGTTGACTTCACTAACTAGATTTATATTGGGTGCTTTTTGTTTAAAAATTTCTGACCACTTTTCAAGATTATCAGAATTCCAATAATATAATAAATTAATCTTTCTGCTCATTAATCTAACCTATTAATTTAAATTTCAGATTATAAATTCTTATTAACTAAAGAATTACAACACTATAACTATTTAACTAAATTTTTTTAATTTAGAAAAATTATTTTTAATTATTTATAATAAGAGATTAAATAAAA
>CERV01069715.1_pt1 | contig 11033 bp, 3 predicted proteins | sample 530871 | NCBI WGS metagenome assembly CERV01 (sample SAMEA2621045, study PRJEB7988) | marine metagenome | biome: marine biome (ENVO:00000447); feature: deep chlorophyll maximum layer (ENVO:xxxxxxxx); material: "saline water (ENVO:00002010), including plankton (ENVO:xxxxxxxx)" | depth 50 m
GTTGCTGTAATAGCAGTAGCCCCAAGCGCCGCCGTAGGTTGCGCTAGTGCTGTAAGACCATCCGACCATGTTCCCGTCTCCTGGTCCGATTGACATCCTGTAAGCGTAGGTGTCGCCGTACGAGTAGCTGCCCGGTGTGGAGTGGTTCCACTCTAGCTCGTACAAGACCCCATAGCCCATTGGGGGGTCGACTAGGTACATGTCGTAGTTAGCATCGGCCGATGCGGAGTAGGACGTAGCCTCGCTCGTTCCGTAGTAGACGTTCGTCTCGTTGGCGCCCGTCCAGTCGAAGTCCGAAGTCAGATCGATGGCTGTCGTCTTGTCCCTTCCCGCATCCGAGCCGCGACAAGCGTCATGGCCCTGACAGGGGCTCGGAGGGGCTTCCTCCTTCAATGCAGTATCTTCGAGATCAAGTCTCTCTGGTTCGGCATCGAACATCGGTAGTTGTACCGAGACAATCATTAGCAGTGCTAGGGCAATCGAACGGGCTGTGTTGCTTCGCATGGGCGTCACTGTCGTGAATGAGACGATGTAAATGATATAATGATGTCGTAAGATGCTCTCACACCCCTAAGGGGTGCAAGGTATTGATTTGTATTGATATATGGCCAATCCCTGTATTTTCGCTACGAAAATAGAAAAATTATCTAAATCTGGAGGTTTTTGTTTCTCCTCGATTGTTTCTAGGGCATCTCACCTACAATCTGCGCCAGCTCTCATCGGGCTGCTGCTCCCATGTACCGCACTCCTCACCGACGTAAGTCATAGGCTCTGTCATCACGTAGTCACCACCATCTGGAAGCTCCTCCCAAGTAGCTGCGACCGTCTGGGGCGGCTCGGGGGCGACATCCTCGAATCCAGGGGGCGGTGGCGGCGGGGACTTTTCATGAGGGGGCGATGGGGTGGCCTCTGGCAACGGAGGCATCTCGGGCTCCGATGGCTCCTCGACGGCTGGCGCTAGGTCGGGCGGCCTCTCGGGCGGGTCCGGGATCGATGGCTCCTCGACGGCTGGCGCTAGGTCGGGCGGCCTCTCGGGCGGGTCCGGGATGGCAGGGGCATCGAACGCCGCTTCCTGCTTCTCGTACCTGTCGTAGGAGTCATCCTTCCAAACCTCATCTTTCTTGTTCCTTGCGAGGACCATTGCTACGGTCCCCCCTACTGCGGCTAGCACCACGATCAATCCTAGTGCTGTGAGGCCCGGGTTGAGTTTCATCTTGTCACCCAGGGTTAGCGGGTAGGCGTTATCTCCGAGCCCGTCCTTGTTCCTGTCTTCCCACTCATTGGGATCCAGGGGGAAGGCGTCGGACTCGTCTACGACTCCGTCTCCATCGTTGTCTGGGTCTATTACGTCGCAGGCGCCATTGGAGTCGGTGTCAATGGGTACGGACGAGGCAGATAGGGGTTCAGTGAGGCATATTACCTCGCTGGAATCTGTCCATGTGTCTCCATCGTCGTCGTTGTCCGCGTTGTTACCTATGCCGTCACCGTCGGTGTCCATGGACTCTGATGTGTCCAGGGGGAATGCGTCATCTACATCCGGCACCATGTCGTTGTCGTCGTCTGGGTCCAGTGGGTCGCAGGCGTTGTCAGCGTCGGTGTCTAGTGGGATTGAGTTGGCATCCATCGGATCAGTTCCGCAGTTTGGCTCGATGGTGTCCGACCATCCGTCTCCGTCATCGTCGTCATCTGCGTTATCACCTATTGAGTCGAAATCGGTGTCGGTCCATTCGGTTACGTCGAATTGGAACATGTCATCTGCATCGGGAACACCGTCATTGTCGTCATCGGCATCCATAACATCGCATGTTTGGTCCGAGTCGAAGTCATCGGGCTGACTGAACTGGGAGTACTGGTCACTTCCGCAAGTCTGCTCGTCGGAGTCTGACCAGCCGTCGTTGTCGTCGTCCTCATCGGAGTTGTCCCCCATGCCGTCGTTGTCGTTGTCCACCCACTCCGTGTTATCGAGGGGGAACGCGTCTGAGGAGTCGATCCATCCGTCCCCATCGTCGTCTTCGTCGGTATTGTCGCCGATGGAGTCGCCATCTGTATCGACCCATTCACTAGGGTCGAGCGGGAACTGGTCCTGTGAGTCTGGGAAGCCGTCGTTGTCGTCATCGCCGTCTACAGCGTCGCAGGAACCGTCCAGGTCGGTATCCGTGGGGACTGAGTTGGAAAGGAGTGGGTCAGACCCGCACGTGACCTCAGTCGCATCAGCGAAGCCATCTCCGTCGTCATCCTCATCGGAGTTGTCGCCGATACCGTCTGAATCGGTATCTAACCACTCCGATGGGTCTAGAGGGAATGCGTCTTCAGTGTCGAGGTAGCCATCCGCGTCGTCATCGTCGTCAAGGACGTCACAAGTTCCGTCCGAGTCTATGTCGGACGGCACACTGGAAGCGTATAGTGGATCGGAGTTGCACTGGTACTCCATACTGTCAGACCATCCGTCTCCGTCGTCGTCTTCGTCGGCGTTGTCGCCGACTCCGTCAGAGTCGGTGTCGGTCCACTCGTTTGGATCGAGGGGGAAGGTGTCGTTGTAGTCATCGTAGCCGTCGGCATCGTCATCGGCGTCCATGCCGTCACAGATACCGTCAGCGTCCGTGTCCACGGGGACGTCGTTGTAGTCGTTCGGGTCTGTGCCGCAGTTGACCTCGACTGAATCCCACCATCCGTCGCCGTCGGCATCCAGAGAGAACATGTTGACTGTGAAGTTGTAGAATCCCTCGCCCGTGTAGGCGACGACCCTCAGGAGGATGCTCTCTCCCTGAACCACGGAGCCGTTAGATGTCACGTCCTCGTTGCCGTTCAGATTGGTAGAGTAGTCGATAGTCGAGAGATTCGACTCGTAGCCGATGATGATGTAAGCGACCAAGTCGGACGGGTTCGAGCTGAGGTTGATTGCGATTCCGTGGTCATTAGGCACCGAGAATACGTAGAAGTCGTCAGAGTCTCCGTTCACGGACATCCAGCCCGTGAAGTCATTGACGCCAGGGCTCGTCTGGATTGCAGTTGAGTTGTAGACGTCGTTACCCGCGTCCCCCCCGCTCCCAGAATCGTTCTGATTGTTGATGGGCGAGGTTGACATATTGCTGAAGTCGAGGCGGAGGGAGTAGTCAGAGGAGTATGCAGAGCCGCCGAACGACAGGTATGCGTTGACCCTCAGGAAGACGGTCGTCCCGCCGTGTCCGGCCGAGGAGACGTTCTCAGGCTTGGCATAGTAGCTGTACGTGATGATTGATCCTGAGCTGTCGTACATTAGGAGGTCCAGATCGGGTGAAGTGGACGTGCCATTCCAGTCTAGTGATGCGTTTATTCCGTAGTTCGAGGGTATTGATATCGAGTAGTAGTCATCGGCGTCGTTCGAGGAGTGGACGTTGCCCCAGAAGGTCACGTTAGTGGCGTTGATCTGCATTGCGTTGGCAGTGGAGCCGCCTGCATCCGTGCCGGTCCCTGCGTCGTGTCCTGACCCGGTGGAGTTGTTTCCTCCCCCTCCGCCGCCCCCGGTGCTGGTGTTTGAAATCCAGACCTGCATGGTGTACTGGCCAGAGCCAGAGAACTGCTCGACTCGGACGTATACCGTGGTGCCCCCGACACTGGTGCCATTAGATGTCACCTCGTCATATCCAGTAGTGAAGCTCGTATCCAACTGGGACCCGGATGAGCTGTATAGCCAGAGGTCGTAATCGGCGCCCGAGGGAGAGGTTAGTCCCACGGTAATGGCGGTTGAGTTGCTCATGTTGAAGCCGTAGTAGTCATCGGTGTCCGATGAGGAAAGATTGCCGTAGTACGTCGAGCTGTTGCTAGGCAGCCAAGCTGCTGTGGATGTTGACCCCCCTGCATCCCCTCCGGTGTTTGCATCGTTTGCAAGGGCGAACCCTGCGAACATCGAGACGATCATCATTGCAGCCAGAGCGGTGGCTGAGGTGCGGTTGGACATGGGCACCCGTGGGGTCCGGCACCCTTGAAGGTTGGCCGAGGCCAGAAAATACGGGTTTAGCCCCATAGGGCTAGTATTCGTAGAAGCCGTTGCCCGATTTACGGCCGAGGCGCCCCGATTCGACCATTTCAACTAGAAGTGGTGCTGGGGCGTACTTCTCATCCCCCATGCCCTCATGCAGTACCCCCATGATATGGAGCACGGTGTCAAGTCCTATCAGGTCGGCCAGAGCTAGGGGGCCGATTGGATGGTTCATCCCCAATTTCATTATTCCATCAATCGCCTCGGGCTCGGCGACCCCCTCCTGAAGGGTCAGTATCGCTTCGTTGATCATGGGGCAGAGAATCCTGTTGCTTACGAAGCCTGGTGAATCATTGCACTCAAGTGGGGTCTTGCCCATCCTCTCCGATGCCTCCATGACTGCGGCGGTAACTTCGGGGTCCGTCTCACTCCCGTTGATGATCTCGATGAGTTTCATTATTGGCACGGGGTTCATGAAATGCATCCCGATTACCCTATCTGGTCTGCTTGTGTGGCTTGCTATCTCGTTTATCGAGATACTCGATGTGTTGCTAGCCAGTATGGCGTCCTGCTTGCAGATGGAGTCGAGCTCCGAGAACGTTGAGAACTTTAGATCGGGGATTTCGGGTATAGCCTCGACCACTAAGTCGGCATTGGATGCCGAAGCCCTGTCTGTAGATGAGGAAATCAATGAAAGGGCGCTTGATGATTCTTCCTCGGACATCCTTCCCTTGGAGACGAGTTTGTCCAGTGATGAGGAGATAGTTACCATGCCCCTATCTACGAACTCCTGGCTGATATCTATCATCACTACTTCGTAGCCAGCGCATGCAGAGACCTGTGCAATTCCTGCTCCCATCTGACCGGCCCCCAGAACCGCTATCTTCGTTATCTCCATGCACGTGGCGGGAGCTAGGCGGAAATTAGTATTGCCCAGTGAGGGCCTCATTCCTCTTCCATTTGGGATATCTGGATATCCGCTGCTGCCTCAATCTCAGCCATTATCTCATCTAGATCGGGACCGTCTTTGAGTATCCCCCTACTAAGTGACCTCCTCCTCGCCAGAGTCACGGATGGAATCAGCACTGCAGCTAGCAGTCCGATGAATCCAAGGGAGAACCACCACATCATGGGTCCTCCCGCCCGGGCGTCCTCTATTGCCCAGTCAGACCATACTTGGTTCAGCACTGATATGGATATCCTGACCTCGTTGTTCGCACTGTCCGTAGAAAGAGCGTAGATTTGGTGCTCCCCTGCCGATTTCAGGACCTCGACCAGGATGCTGAACTCCTCGGATACGGGGCAAACGAACTGGTGGCTATCGACATCGCTCCATATCATGACATTTGAGCCCCTCTCGCATGTCCCAGAAACCACTCGTTCTGCCTCGAGGTTTGATGTCCTGTTGGTTATCTCCCACAAAGTGAGATCGGGCGCTGTTGTGTCCCTGACTACGGATAATGAGTACGAGTCCACCTCATGGAGTGACTCGATGCTGACCTGGAACTGGTTGTCGCCCTCGACAAGTTCGAAGTCTATAGTGACGACATCCATCCCCGGAGTGATTAAGTTCATCTCGCTAGATCCAGCGAGATTCCACCATATCTCCTGATCTGGCCCCCTCTGGATCGTTGCCTGTACGGAATCTGATGAAACAAGGCCGCCATTCCAGTTGGCTATCACCACCGAGTCGTAAATTGAGTCTTCTAGCGTCATCTCTCTACAATCGACGAACCTATTGTCGTTATCCTGTGGCTCAGTTCCATCAACCGCGATGATGCATACCTCGTGGAGGCCGGTCCGGTTCAATTCGAATATCGCGCCTCCAGTAGTGGAGTTCCTCTCACTTACCAACAGACCATCGATAGTGAAGGTGAGGTGAACGTATTCGCTGGAGGACCAAGAGAGGCCCTGTCTGTGATCGAAGAACGATTTGTTGCTGTCGGAGGGGCTCAGGGCCCATTCCACGACTGGGACGGTATTATCTATCGACAAGGGCCATGTTTCTAGAGCAGTGTTGTTGGCCCAGTCGTATAGCTCCAGAATAATTGCATAATCGCCATCCGGTAGGCCTTCTGTACTGAATGAGTATGATGCCGGCGAGTAGTCCTGTGAGCCGCCTTGACTGGACGGATCCGGATGTCCTGATGACGGGTTGTATACATCGGGTATCATCTGAACCTCTCCACAGTCTTGTGCGCTGTGTTCCGAGACTTCGGAGAGGACGGTCATACACCATGACCTGACATCGGATGGAACAGACATCGTCAGAGTTCCATGGGTCAGATTTACGGGAGTAGAGATATCAGAGGGGGGGTAAAGTCGGCCATCTTGGTCAATCAGTGCATGCAAGGATGGGTTGGATGGCAACTCGGGATCGAAAATTACCTCATAGTGTCTGGATACTGAGTTGCCGGCTGCATCGCTGACGGTGATGTCGAAGATGCTTGAACCATCTATGTAGTAGTATGATTCGCCGGTTGAGGGATTGTAGCCAACCTCTGCTTGTGAAAGTTGGAAAGACACCTCGGCATTGCCTGACTCGTCGATCTCTATCTGCCCTCCCGAGTGATGCGCGGAAGCACCCGGCTCGGTCTGAATCTGGTATGTCAGAATCTCATCACTGGTAATCCAGGGTATGTGGCTGACAGCGAGATTTGGTGCAGTTTCGTCGAAGGCCACAGATAGGAATGCTTCATCGAAAAATCCGGATATATCCGTGATATTGACTGCATAATCGTGCCATTGCTCGACCTCGGGCAGAGTCGCGTTTATCCAAACCTCCCTGAATGTGACGTTCTCAGGGATGGCGAAGTGATTTCCACTGTTCCACAGCATTGTCAGGTTATGGTGCGCCCCTGTTGTCTCTATGGCCTCAACAAGATTGGCAGGAGGGACGGAGGTGCCGTTATTCGCGGCATACCAATTCAGGTCATCTAGCCTGAAACCTATTCCGGTGTCTATGGCATGGATCTCTATTGGGACTGTCTCGTTTGTCTGAGTCATATTGAGGGGGACTGAAAATGACACCTCTGGCTCCAGTTCGACTAATTCGTATGCGTATGGGAGCCTTAGGCTGATTCCCCCCTCTAGTTCGATATCGATGAATCCGGACCATGTTCCTGCTGATTCTGGTCTATCGAACTCCAGATTCACCTGGATCGCAGAATGGGGCACCTCGCCTGCGAGGGTCTCGGAGCCAGTTGGCCAGATTGACGATATCTCAGAGTCACTGAGGCCCATCTGATCTGTTATCCTTAGATCGTCACCCCCAACCACGTCTATGTCAATCCAGAACTGGACAGTGCCACTGGGGACGGAGTATCCGTGAACTGCTACGGAGTATTGGCCATCTTCTGGATTGATTATTTCTATGGACTCGGAAGAGGATGCGGACCACGAACGGCTTACCTCTTCGCCGGAAGAGAACTCACCATCTTCGTTGGAGTCCCTGAACAGGAATAGGTCAAGATCGGCATCACCGTGCGCATTCATCTCTATGGAAATCTCAGAGGCATTCTGGACGGTGAGGTTATGCCACCATGAAGCGGTCATTTTGTTCGAAGAAGTATCTTGTGAAGCTGTCTCATTGCCCATGTACATTGGCTGGGACCATCCATATGCGGAGACGTTTGATACCGGTAGAGGGATAGTTGAGACCACATGGACGGCGTCGACACCACTGCCCTCGGACCAATCAGTCACTACCCTCTCGAAGCCTGACTCCTCGGCAGCAATGTATCCAACGGAGATGTTGAGGGCGTTATCATTCGAATTCACCCCATGAAGTGCTGTATGGAGCGCCATCTGGTGCACTCCTGGGGAAACGGGAACGGCGAAAACCTCACGTGATGTTCCTGTGAATGTCCCCCAGTTGTGGGAACCCGATGAGACGTGGTTGTTTGTGGACCTCTCGTCTATGAAGAAGGTGGAGTTGCCATAGGGGCCCGGATCTTCGTCCGCATAGCCATGTGCCATCTCAGACATCCACAGGACGTCTACGTCTGTATACTGGTTGTCTTCCCAGTCGACATCCAAAACTGCGGTCCCACCAGTATCCCACTCCGGAGGCCATTCGACCGATAGGAACCTCCAATCACCACTCTCCGATCTCCAGTTCCACCGTGTGGCGCCCGAAATCCACTCTTCGGTGTATAGTGTCTGGTTGGAGACGTTTCCATCCAGAGGGGCCGCCTCGAGTGTGAAGGGGCCAATCCATGGAACGTTAGTCACAATTGGCAGCGTCCAATTACGGTGTGATGGGTATATCTGCCCCGTGGTCTGATTCACAAAATGGGTCTCAACGAGCACCCCATGCTGGTGCAGGCCGGGGTCGGCATCCAATGGCACGGTGATCGTCATCGGGACAATGCTCGTACTGTTCGATGGGACATTTCTGGTCGATGGCATGGATATCCATTCCTCTTCCTCGCTCCCGAAGGAGGTCCAGTCAATCTCTATCCTTACCTCCTCGTCAGAAAGTTGCCCATTGTAGTTCCAAACTCCGAGTAGGAGACCGTCTCGGGAGTCTTCGAAGGGGTTGCCGACACGTACCTCCGCATTGGGTCCATTAGACCACCAATTGGTCACCTCTTCTAGCTCGTCAGATTCAGTCCAGTCAACCGAGTCCACTGTCGAGTCGTTATCGAAATCCTCGACATAGGTCCCGTCGCCGTCTTCGTCGGTCCATCTGTAAATCTGGAGGAACACCCGCTCCTCTGAGCTCCTGTCTTGATTCCCGTCGAAATTGGAGTAGTCGATAGTTGCCCTGGCACGCAGTTGCCTGGTGCCATGAGGGAGGTGGAAATTCGGATCCGATTCAATGTGCAGCGGAATCAGGAGATCGGGCCTATCTCCCTGATGGCCATCCCAGGATCCATTCTCATCGCCCTCGTCGCTTCCATTGCCGGTACTGTTCCAGACAACAACTTCGTGCGCTAGGGGGGAGAACCTGATTGGAGTATACCTCAGGTGAACGTCTGAATCTGCATAGTTAGTAAATTCAATTTCGACCAATTGACTATCCCCCGGCCTCATCAGGTTCAAATTTGCATCTCTGTGCTCACCTTGGAAAGTGCCACTGTTCCACTGTGCTGGACTTGCCCACCATGTTCCATTCTCGCCCTCGAGGGTGGATACCGCCCTAGATGCGTTGAACCAGCCGCCACCTTGGACAAATGGTTCATACCCCCTATCATCAGAGGTGGAAAGTACGAAGTCTCTGAACTCCTGAGATCCGGGATGGCCGCCAAGATTCTCCTGCCAAGCCTGCGCTACCAATGCCATTAGGCCTGCTGCAATCGGCGTCGCTAGGCTTGTTCCGCCCCATGTACTCCATGCAGAATTAGCATCATTTCTCTGGTTTAGGGGTATATCGCCAGTAGCCGACCAACCCACAGAAACGATATCTGGGTCCATCCTCCCGAGCACATTCGGGCCCCTATTGGACCAAGGAGCGTTCTGCCCCCAAGAGTCGCTAGACCTGCTGCTGAAGGCGCCTACCGAGAAAACTCCATTTGATGCCCCGGGGGACTTGGCCGTTCCAAATCCATGGCCACCATTGCCGATGGCGACAGCGTAAGATGTGTTGTTATTGTAAATCCTAGTGAGCCAGTCCAGGTAGAGTGAGTATCCATCAGCCCCGGCGTCATCGACGGAGGAGTACCCAAATGAGAATGACCCTATGTGTGGCTGATCGGGGGTGTCTATGTTGCCATCATACCCCTCTGCTATGAATCTCCATGCATCTAGGGAGTGGCCGCCAGAGTAGTGGTTACCAATGGAGGTGATAGTGGCATTCGGTGCCATTCCGAGTACCTTGCCATCACTAACCACGCCCTGTGCGGCAATTGCACTCGCGCATAGAGTTCCATGACTGCCGGATTCGAACATGAAAAGAGTAAGGTTACCAGCCCCAGCAACTCTGTCCGAATAACCGTGTCTGGCCGCATAGGTACTCCCATAGGGGACCCCGAGGGAGCCGTCTGATACCCAGTAGACAAGGCCTGCTGAGACATCCCATAGGCCGTCTCCGTCTGTATCCAGGCCGGCTGTCTCCTCTCCTGGCCTCATTGGGACCTCATCACCAAAGTCACCGTCTCTGTCGATATCGGCATACACTGTCTCATACAGTCCTGAGATCCTGTCGTCGACAACGAGTATGGGTACGTCGCCGCCTTGCTTGGAACGTAGATATGAATCCGGGTGTTGACCCAGGTGGTAGAGTCCGGAAAGAGATTCGTTCACCCCAGTGACATTGTATCCCGAGTCTTCGAGTAGGCCGTCGGAATTGTTGTCGATATCGATCGTGGAGGTGTCTGCATACCATGTGGAGCGAGCTGGGTATGCTTCTCCGTAAACCATCCATTGGTACATACTGTTGTGATCCAACATGAGTGGCCAGCCCTCGTAGGGCGACTTGTCGTAAGTCACTCTTGCTTGGGTCCCATTCAGATCGGGGTGGGCGAAGTCGACTCCTGTATCTGCCACTGCCACTACCATTCCCTCTCCGGTGTAGCCCCTTTCCCATGCATCATTTGCACCATGTATCTCGCCACTTCTAACAGACTCAGGAGATAATCCGGGTGGTTTCTCAAATGGGATTGTGTCATAGGGCTCAGGAGCCCTCTGGGCATCAATTACGGCTATTACTCCTGGAATTCCTGGGACCTTGTGCACAAGGTCGGAATCTACCCAGAAAGTCCGATGGTCCACTACTCCGTCCACGGGCTCTAGATGAACTAGGGACTCGCCCGGCCCGGGAGGCAGTTGTTTCTCAAGGGCATTGTTTTCTTCTTGCCAATCTGAAAGTGCCTGAAGTGATTTTGTGATTACTGTGATCCTGACTTCCTCATCGCCTAGTACGACCCTTTCCTGTATGCTCGAGTCAAGCCAAGTGTCTGTGATTGATATGGAAGGAGAGTCTATTCCTTGGGGGGTCTCAGATTGGGTGTTCTCACTGCTAGGGATGGGTCCGTATTCCATGACTGCTGCCGAAGCTGGATGGAGTAAGATGAGTAGCATCAGGAGACATGCAATACGCTGACGCATGGCTTATCGTGTATTCTCGCTTCTT
>CERV01076941.1_pt1 | contig 10919 bp, 8 predicted proteins | sample 530871 | NCBI WGS metagenome assembly CERV01 (sample SAMEA2621045, study PRJEB7988) | marine metagenome | biome: marine biome (ENVO:00000447); feature: deep chlorophyll maximum layer (ENVO:xxxxxxxx); material: "saline water (ENVO:00002010), including plankton (ENVO:xxxxxxxx)" | depth 50 m
TTTTTTATATGAGGTTTATTTATTTGATTTCATTTTTTTTGTCTTTAGTACAACTAAAAGCTGCAGTTAAACCTAATTTCATTGTCGTCTTTTGTGATGACCTTGGCTATGCGGACATAGGTCCATTTGGAGCCAAGAATAAAACGACTCCAAATCTCGATCGTATGGCTAGTGAAGGGATTCGGCTAACTGATTTTTATTCAACTTGTTCTGTTTGCACTCCATCTCGAGCAAGTTTAATGACTGGGTGTTATCCTAGGCGTTTAAACATGCATGTAGATGAGAAAAACCTCTGTGTTTTATTTCCTTCGGCTCGAAAAGGTCTCAATCCTGATGAAGTGACTGTTGCTGAAATATTGAAAGAGCAAGGCTATGAAACAATGTGTATAGGAAAATGGCATCTTGGTGACCATCCCAAATTCATGCCTACTAATCAGGGTTTTGATCATTATTACGGTATCCCTTACAGCAATGATATGAATCGAAAGGATGTTCCCTTGCCGCTTGTTCAAGACCTGATTGTTATAGAGGAAAGTGTGCAACGTGACACAACTATCACTGAGCTTTATACAAAAGAGGCGATAAAGTTTATTAAAATGCACAGCGAGGATTCATTCTTTCTTTATTTGCCGCATACAGCCGTGCACTTGCCGCTTGTGCCCGGTAAGCAATTCCAAGGGACGAGTAAAGATGGAGCTTATGGAGATTGGGTACAGGAGGTCGACTGGTCTATGGGGCAGTTATTTAAAGTGTTGAAAGAATTAGGCATTGATAAAGAAACTTTAGTACTTTTCACAAGTGATAATGGGTCAGCTCGTGAAAAACAGGGTAGCAATTTACCTTTACGCGGGCGCAAAGGGCGTACGGATGAAGGGGGCATGCGCGTCCCATGTATTGTTAGGTGGCCTGGGAAAATTCCAGCCGGTTCAAGTAGTGATGCTCTTACAAGTACTATTGATGTATTACCTACATTGGCTAGTTTGGCAGGTGGGAGTGTGCCTGTAGATAAGGTAATTGATGGGAAAAATATTTGGTCTATTCTTAACGGGCAAACAAACTCTGATCCACGCGAAGCTTTTTATTACTACCAAATGGATCAATTACAGGCAGTGCGTTCAGGTGACTGGAAACTTTTTGTTCAGATGAATAGTAAAAAGCGTAATTGGGGTAAACCTGAAGGTCGGCAGTCTATTAAACTTTTCAATCTCGCTCTTGATATCCATGAAGATGAAAACCTTGCTCTTGAAAACCCAGAGATTGTTGAGCGACTTCTTAAATATGTGAAAAAGGCTAGGTTGGACCTTGGAGATGTTGGAATGAAAGGGCAAGGGCAACGCGAAGCTGGTTGGGTTAGTAAATCTTCTCCTCGTTTACTTGAAAAATGAACCGGCCAAAAATAGTCTTGTTTAATTGTTTCCTCTAGTTGTTTTTGTTGGGCCTTCCAATATAGCAAAATCTTTTGAAGTGGTGTTACTAAATGAAGGGTTATTTGCAATTTCACTGAAAACATCAGACTCGAGATAATTCTGCATGGCTTCGTAGCTTTCCCAGAAATATATACCTCCGTATGTGTTGTTGTTCTTATCAGATAGCCAGTGTTTAGAAATCAGCCCTGGTAAATCAGCAAATGTCTGGGCTATCTCATTGCAGGCTTTTTCGTAGTCTTCATGAGATAAGTCATTTAAGTTGAAGTTTACTATTTGAATGTGCATGGATTTAATTAATCCTCTTCTTTTTTATAAGTCAATTCGAACTTAATAAAAATTTTATCTTCCTTCATAAGGATTATTTAAAAAATTTGCCAATTTTGATAAGGCTTTGGCACGGTGACTGATTAAATTCTTAGTTTTTGGTCCTAGCTCGGCAAAGCTTTGACTGTATCCGTCTGGTATAAATAAAGAATCATAACCAAAGCCATGTTTTCCAGTTTCTGATTTACTGATGCGACCTCGGCATGTGCCTTTGAACGTTTTTGTTTCTATTTGTCCTACTGTTACTATAGCTAGTGCACAGCAGAATTGAGCACCTCGTTCAGGATCAGGCACTCCTGCGAGTTCTGTAAGTAGTTTTGTATTGTTGTCATTGTCAGAAGCATTGTTGTTTTGTTTATCAGAAGCGTATCGTGCAGAATGTATTCCTGGCTGACCGTTAAGAATATCGACTTCCAGTCCGGAATCATCAGCTATAACATAGTCTGGTATATTATTAAGTGTTTGATGCCCAAGCCAGAATGCAATTTCACAAGCTTTCTTTTTTGCGTTTTCAGTGAAGCTATTTTTGTTTTCTTCAACTATTGGGAAATTATTGAATTCAGCTAGTGTTTGTATTGTGTATTCACTATTGATAATAGCTGCTATTTCATCGGCCTTGTTATTATTTTGAGTTGCGATGACGATGGTGGACATAGATATTATTTGTAATTTGATTCTAGTTTCTCGAAGCCTTCTTCTATAAATGTAGTATTTTGAATTCGAGCTAATCGAGAGTAGAGCCCTTGTTGGTTAATTAGTTCATCGTGTGATCCCTTTTCGATTATTTTGCCGTTTCTAAGAACTAGTATCTGGTCCGCATTCCGAATAGTGCTTAATCGGTGTGCTATTACAAAGCTTGTTCTGCCTGACATGAGACGTTCAAGTGCTTGTTGAATTAAGCGTTCCGTTGCCGTGTCAACGCTTGCTGTAGCTTCATCTAGAATAAGGATTGGGGAATCCTTTAGTAGCGCTCTAGCTATACTTATTCGTTGTTTTTCGCCAACACTTAGACGTACTCCTCTTTCACCTACTTTTGTGTCAAATCCTTCAGGCAGATCGTTAATAAACTGATCGCAGTTGGCTGCCTTTGCTGCTTCGATAATTTCATTCTGGTTGGCGTTTAAGTTTCCATATGAAATATTTTCCCCAACAGTTCCGTTAAATAAAAATGGTTCTTGGCTAACAGTGGATATGTTTTTTCTTAGCGATTCAAGTGAAATATTGGCAATGTTTTCACCATCGATTGTTATATTGCCGTGGCTTGTTTCGTAGAAAGCTGGCAATAGATTAATGAGGGTTGTTTTTCCTGCTCCTGTCGGGCCCACTAGAGCGATCATTTCACCTGGTTTAGCTAAAAGGGTGATATCCTTTAATGTCGTTTTATCTTTATTGTAGTCAAAATGCACTGCGTTATATCTAACTTCGCCTCTTACTTTATTTGGTAGCAACTTAAGCTTATCAAGATTTTTTCGTTCTTCGGTTGAATCAAGTATATCAAATACTCTTTCGCCCCCAGCACGTGCAGATTGTAGCATTTGGTTTAGGCCGTGAAGTTTACTTATGGGCTCGTAAAAAAGAGCAAGATAAAAAAGAAATGCTACTAATTCTCCAACTGACATTTGGTTGTTCATTATTTGTTCTCCTCCAATCCATAGAACTAAGCCTGTACCTGTAGCTGCGACAAAGCTCATGGTTGGATTGTAAAACGCCCAAGCACGCATGATAGTCAGTGTGCCTTGTCGCATTGCTTCAGCTCGATCTGTAAATCTATTGTCCTCATGTTTTTCTTTTCCAAATGCCTTTATTTCTCGGACTCCTTGAAGGTTGTCCATTAGTAATGCATTCATTGCGCTAGAGGCTTGGCGCTGTTTTCTATATCTATTATGAGCGGTAAGTGTATACCACATTGCACCAATAATAAGAAGTGGGATTGGAATCATAGCTACCCCTGCTAATAGTGGGTTTGTTATAAACAGAATCGTTAGAACACCTAAAATGCTAATAATCGATACTGTTCCTTGTTCAGTTCCGTCAATTAGAAGCCGTTCGACAGCGTTGACATCCTCTATAACTCGAGTCATCAGATCTCCTGATGCTCTTTTGTCATAGTATTGTAAGGGTAATCTTTGGAGTCTTGCGTAGACCTCTCGACGCATGTCAAATACTACGTTTTGTTCAAAATGGTTGTTTACTTGAATCCGTATACTATTAAAAAAATCACGGAGAAAAAATGCGGCGATCAATAGCAGTATGGCATTATTAAGCTGGCTGGTATCTCCAGCATATATTACGTCATCAATAATATACTGTGTAAGCCTTGGAAATGCGAAAGCGCATAGTAATGAAACAACTGCACAAGCTATTGTTGCTAGGGCTAGTCCTTTGTATGGCCAAAGATACGAGCTCACGCGTCGTATAATTTCAATTGTAGACCGCTTTTTTGCGGAAAACATTGGGTCGTTTTCTGTTAAATGATCGTGGCTCGACATGATTTTTCGCTTAAACGAGCCTAAAAGCATGTAAAAGCGGCAAGGGTTTTGCGATGAGGCAGGGTAATTTTCAAGTATGAGTTTCAATTAAAGCTATTTTTTTTGTTTTCATAGAGGGCTTTATTTAATCCAATTGAGAAATGCGACGTAGAGAATTTATATGTGCTTCGACCGGAACACTGTTGGCCATGCCAAATTTATTGCGTGGTGCACAAAAGAAGATTCGAATTGGACAGATTGGCGCTAGTCATTCACATGCCTCCGGAAAGCTTGGGGCAATAAGGAATCTCTCCAATGATTTTGACTTAGTAGGAATTGCACAGCCAAAAGAGGCTGCAACAAAGCCTATTCCTAATAGCGGAGTTTATCGAGGTGTTAAGAGAATGTCAGAGGAGGACCTACTATCAACCCCAGGATTAGAAGCTGTGGCAATTGAAACCGAGGTTCCTGTATTAGTTGCTACAGCGAAAAGAGCAGTCGGTGCGGGTTTGCATATTCATCATGATAAACCAGGGGGATTAAATTTTAGTGGTTTTCAAGAATTGCTAAATTTAGCTAAACAAAAAAAACGAATTGTACAAATGGGATATATGCTTCGTTATAACCCTGCATTTCAATTCATGTACAGAGCAGTTAAAGAAGGATGGCTAGGGGAAATAATGGAAGTTGATGCGATGATGGGAAAGATGGCCTCATCTTCACTGCGAAAAGAATTAGCACGTTATGAAGGTGGTGGTATGTTTGAGCTTGCGTGTCACTTAATTGATTCGGTGGTTTTTGTACTTGGCGAACCAAAATCTGTTCATTGTTTTAATGTGAACTCTCAGGGAGATGAAGTGCGTGATAATCAATTAGCCGTACTGCAATATGAAAAGGCAACTGCTACAGTACGTTGTAATCATCGAGATTATTTTGGGTTTTCAAGACGGCGGTTTCAGATAGCAGGGGATAAGGGTGTTATTGAAATTCGCCCGATGGAACCAGGTAAGACTCTGCAATTAAGTCTTTATGATTCTCATGGTGGTTATAAGCGCGGAACGCAAACAGTAGATCTACCTGGTAGGCAAGGAGGGAGATATGATGGGGAATTTTTAGATCTGGCGAAAGTTATTAGAGGTGAGAAAACTTTTGACTGGTCTTACGAGCATGATTTAGAAGTTCAAAAAACATTACTTCTAGCGTCTGGAATGCCAATTAAATGAGATTTTATTTGTATCTATTAACTTTTGTTTCTCTTTTATTGCTAATTGGTTGTCGTGTGCGACCTGATGGAGTTGACTATGATCAATGGAAAGAGGCGCTTAAAACTCGTCGTGCTACATCTGCACGTCATGTCATAGCTCCTCCAGGCTTTGAGGTTGATTTAATTAGAACTGCCACGAAGGCAGAAGGATCATGGGTAAGTTTAGAGTTTGACGGAAAAGGTAGACTTCTAATAGGACGAGAAGGCCCTGGAATTCTTAGGCTGACTTTGCCTGAAGGACGTTTTGACCGTTCAGCTATAGAGCTGATAAATAACGAGCTTAATGAATGCCGCGGTTTGCTTTGGGCATATGATAGTCTTTATGTTAACGCAAATAACTCGAAGGGCTTTTATAGGTTGAGAGATACAACTGGTGATGACCGGTTGAATGAAGTTAGATTGCTGAAAGAAACGGGTGGCGGCGTTGGGCACGGCAGAAACTCGATAGCTCTTGGGCCGGACGGATACATTTACCTTGCGCACGGTAATGATGTTAAATTACCGAAAGATTTTTCACCTAGTTCAATGTCAACTTACAGGTATTACGATCATGATCGACTGTTGCCTTGTGACTGGAATCGTGTGTTGTTCAATGAAGGGATCGAGCCTCCGGCTGGGCATATTATTCGTACTGATCGACACGGCAATCGCTGGGAGATGATTGCTGGAGGTTTTCGCAATCCATATGGTTTGGCTTTTAATGCTGACGAAGAGTTGTTTGTTTTTGATGCAGACATGGAATGGGATAAAGGAACTCCTTGGTATCGGCCAACCCGAATTAATCATGTTGTTTCAGGAGGTGATTATGGATGGAGGCAGGGCACGGACAAATGGCCGGCCTATTTTCCGGATAGCTTGCCAAGCAATCTCGATATTGGTTTAGGGTCCCCGACAGCAATTGTTTTTGGAACGGATAGCAACTTCCCTCAATCTTACAAGAATGCGCTTTTCATTCTTGACTGGGCATATGGCAAAATATTCACGGTAAATTTAACTCCAAGCGGAGCTAGTTACCGGGCTGTTTTTAGTGAATTTGTCACAGGTCGTCCTCTTAATGTTACTGGTGCTGATTTTGGACCTGATGGTGCCCTTTACTTTGTTACGGGTGGCCGTCGGACTAAATCAGGGCTTTATCGAGTTCGTTATACTAGAGATCCTTCTTCTCTTCCTAATAATCAACTATTAAGCCAAGGTGAAATTAAAGAAGCCGAAAGTAGCAGGGAATTGAGAATTGAATTGGAAAAATATCACAGTGAGCAATCAATCGAAGGCTTGGGCTTAGCTTGGGATTATTTAGATGATGATGATTTATGGATTCGACATGCAGCCCGTGTTGCATTGGAGAATCAGGTTTTGTTGAATTGGTCTTTAGCTGCTTTAACAGAGTCAAATACTAAAAAAGCACTTAATGCTTTATTGGCTCTTGCTCGGGTTGGGGATTCAAATATAAAAACTCAGATTCTTGCCAGGCTCAATTATCTTCCCTGGGATTCGTGTAGTCCTGAATGGCAATTGATTGCTTTGCGTGCTTATCAATTAGTGTTTACGAGAATGGGCGGTGTGGATTTGCCGGAAAGAAAAATGGTGATTAATAAAATCACCAAAACTTCAGATATTAATTTAGAGCTTAGAATGGAGGTTTCGAGGTTGATGGTGTTTTTAAATGCTGACGGAATGATTCCTCAGTTGTTAAATTATGTAGTCGACGCAAAAACACAAGAGGAGCGACTCTTTTACCTCTTTCATATGCGGCATATAAGTGAAGGTTGGACTATTGCGCATCGAAAAGCATATTTCGCTTGGTTGCAAAGAATGAATAAAGCCCAAAGTGATATTCATTTTTTAGGCTTTATGAAGCATATTATATCTGATGCTCTCGCTAAAGTTCCTCTAGTTGAGAGAGGTGAATACAAACGAATTTTTGGCGATAAAAAGATTTCAATCAATATGCCAAATATAGATCGTCCTGACCATAAGGTTTGGACATTGGCTGACTTTACTAATTCCTTTGGTGATTTGTCTAAGCGTGATCGTGGCAATGGTTTCAGGGTTCTCAAGGAGGCGGCTTGCTTAACTTGTCATGCTTTTGGTGGTGAAGGGCAAGGCCTTGGTCCAGATTTAACAACGATTGGATTAAGATTCGACGTAGTGTCTATTCTCGAGTCAATAATAGAACCTTCTAAAGTTATTGCTGATAAATATAAAAATATTTCAGTCACTACCCATAGAGGAGAATTAATTGAGGGGAGACTTGTTGGGGAGAGTGACGAATCTCTTATAATTTCTACCAACGCATTGAATTTTTCTCAATTACGTTCGGTTAAACTAAATTTGTTGGCTGCTCGAAATGATTCAAAATTCTCACCCATGCCAGCTAATCTTCTTAATATATTTACACAAGATGAGATTCTTGATTTGTTGGCGTTACTTCAATTAGGTTCTAAAAAATGAAAACTGGCTTTTTGATTATAGGGGATTCGTGTTACAATTTTTTCCGTGAGATACAGGAAAATTCGTAAAACAAACCTAGAGGTATCTGAAGTTGGTTTTGGTCTTTGGACAGTGTCGACGGGTTGGTGGGGCAAATTCACTGATGAGGATGCTGTAGGTTTGATTCGTAAGGGGTTTGATCGTGGTATTAATCTTTATGATGCTGCGGATACTTACGGAAACGGTCGAAGCGAGGAACTGTTGTCAAAAGCTCTTGGAGATCAAAGGGATGAAGTGGTGATTGCTACCAAAGTTGGATATGACTTTTATAATCATGATGGTGACCGGAAAGGGCAAAGAGAAATCGCTCAGGATTTTTCAAAAGAATATATAAAGTTCGCGACTGAAAAATGTCTTGAGCGGCTTAAAACTGATCGTATTGACATTATGCAACTTCATAATGTTCGAGCTGATCAAGTTGACACTGATGAGGTGTGGGAGGCTTTAGAAGAGCTGGAGCAGGAGGGCAAGTTGGTTTGTTCTGGAGTTGCACTTGGTCCAGCTATTGGATGGATGTATGAGGGGGTTGACTGTGTGCAAAGGCGAAAACCCAAAATAATTCAACACATCTATAATATGTTAGAGCAATTCCCTGGAAATCAAATCAATGCCTCTACATACGGGAAGGTAGAGAAAAGCAATGTCACTGTAGATGATCTAGGTGATTTTCGTCATGGTCGAATGACTGAAGAACCCGAACTCGACACTAGTTTTTTAATTCGTGTTACTCATAGTTCTGGAATGCTCGAGGGGCAGTATACTGAAGACACTGTTTTTGCACCTGAAGACCATCGTTCTCATCGTCCAAAATCTTGGCTGATTAATGGTTTAAAAAAGATTAAAACTCTCGATTTCTTAACTTCTCCAGAGTCAGGTCGAACTCTTGGGCAAGCCGCATTGTTATGGTTGTTAGCTGAAAAGACTGTAGCTTCGACTCTGCCAAATATTTATAATGAGGATCAGCTAATAGAATTTACAGAAGACAAACCTTGTTTGACGTCTGATGAATTGCAAAGGGTTGACGAGTTGTTCGCGGAAAATTTTGGGGTTGAAGAAGACTCTTCTAATTATAAGGGGACTATGGAGAGAGAAAGCGCAGCTTAAATTGATAGCAAAAAGCCATTTTTTATTTTTAAAATTAGCTGCCTTCTTGGCAGCTTTTTCTATGATAACATCTGGTTGTAAGGTTGTTGCAAAAAAATCAATAAGAGGAGTTAGTGGAATAACTGCAAAAACTGTAAAGGCGACTGGTAAAATGACGGGGAAATTAACAGTTGCAACTGTAAAGACTAGTGGGAAAATTATACTAGCAGCAAGTAAAACGAGTGCGTCAGCACTAATTAAATTAGCGAAAAATGGAGAGGTAACATTTGTGAATGCTGCGACTGGATTAGTTTCGTCAATACCCTTTGTTGATGGGATGAGCCTTCGATTAGCTTTAAGCGCAGCTAAGCTTGACCCTCGATATAAGATTTTCGAGATTATTAGGCCAAGTGGTGTAATTAGAGTTGGTTGGTCGCAATTTACTAGTTTAGGTGGTTCTAAATTAAAATCCTCAGATGTGATTCGAGTGATGTCACTGGCTATTAATAGAAAATGAAAGGTTTAGTTGACACTGTTAATCAAGATACCGAAAGAGTGTTTATGGTTGGAGTTCAATTAAAGGCTGATAATGCTTGGTGTGTTGAAGAATCAATGGATGAGTTGTCAGAATTAGTCACAACAGCTGGGGCTATAGTTGTTGGGAGAGGATCACAACGCCTTGATAAATTTAACGCTGCGACTTTTATTGGCCCTGGAAAAGCCAAGGAATTTTCAGTTGAGTGTAAAGAATCAAATGTTGATACAGTTGTTTTTGATGAAGAGCTAAATCCAGCACAGGGACGAAATTTAGAGAAAATTTTTGAGTGTAAGATTTTAGATCGTACTGCATTAATTTTAGATATTTTTTCACAACGTGCGCAAACCCGTGAGGGTAAGTTGCAGGTGGAGCTGGCTCAGTTGAATCATTTGCTTCCAAGATTAACTAGGTTCTGGACTCATTTATCCCGTCAGAAAGGTGGTATTGGTATGCGTGGTGGAGATGGGGAAAGCCAGCTAGAGGTGGACCGTAGAAAAGTTCGAGAGCGCATAGGTAAAATCCAGCGTGATCTTGATTTGGTAATGAGGAATCGAGATGTTCAGCGAACTGGTCGCAAGAGAAATCAATGGCCGCTCGGGTCAATGGTTGGTTACACTAATGCAGGTAAATCTACTTTATTCAACGCAATTACTGGGGCATCAACTCTTTCTGAGGATAAGTTATTTGCGACTCTTGATCCGACAACGCGTAGGTTGAAATTGCCGACCAATCAGAATGTTCTTCTTTCTGATACTGTTGGTTTTATAAGGAAATTGCCTCATGACCTAATTGATGCTTTTAAAGCTACTCTTGAGGAGGTTATAGAGGCGGATTTGCTTTTACACATTGTTGATGTGAGTTCTCCGTATGCGGAGGAACAGATTGAAGCGGTTAATTTAGTTCTCAAGGATTTGGGTGTAGAGGAAAAGCGAACTTTAATGATCTTCAACAAGGTTGATCGAATAAGTTCATCTGGTTTGTCTAAGCGTTTTACCGATCAGTATTCTAATTCAATCGCTGTATCAGCAAAAACTGGTGAAGGTTTCGATGAATTAATGGCAGAACTAGGTAAGCAGTTGCGGCCTATTCGGAAAATGGTTGGGATATCTATACCTCATTCAAAATCAGACATCATTGCGCGCCTCCATGAGGTTGGACAAGTTTTAGAGAGAAATTATGATGGAGATGAGGCTATGTTTAAGGCCCTTATACCTCCTAATTATCTAGATTATTTTGAGCAGTATCTTACTAATGAGGATGATTTTGTTAATACATAGATTTTTTAAGGTCGTCTTGACCGTTTTTTTGTTCATGATAAGTTTTTT
>CERV01036670.1_pt1 | contig 10892 bp, 6 predicted proteins | sample 530871 | NCBI WGS metagenome assembly CERV01 (sample SAMEA2621045, study PRJEB7988) | marine metagenome | biome: marine biome (ENVO:00000447); feature: deep chlorophyll maximum layer (ENVO:xxxxxxxx); material: "saline water (ENVO:00002010), including plankton (ENVO:xxxxxxxx)" | depth 50 m
CCTCCAAAGAATATCATTATTGAGATAATAAAGCATCGTGCGACGGTAATGCCTGCTATACCGCAGCTCTATAGAGCCTTTATTAATGTTACACTTCCTTCAGATTTGCCTCTTCGTGTTTGTTTTAGTGGGGCAGCACCATTGCCGATTGAGGTTTTGAATGCATTCAATGAGAAAGTGGGGATTCCTCTGCTTGAAGGATATGGTCTTAGCGAGACAAGCCCGGTGGCATGTATGAATCCGCTATATGGAGAAAAGAAAGCAGGCTCGGTTGGACTCCCTATTGGTGACGTAGAATTTCAGATAAGAAATGATGATGGTGTGGTATTGCCAGTGAATGAGCCAGGTGAAATATGTATCAAAGGCCATAATATTATGATGGGTTATTGGAATAATTCAGAGGCGACAGATGCATCGATTAAGGATGGATGGTTTTTAACCGGAGATATTGGTCATCTAGATAATGATGGTTATTTATATATAACTGATAGAAAGAAAGATATGCTGCTAGTTAATGGTATAAATGTTTATCCTCGTGAAGTGGAAGAGGTGATCTATCAGTTTGAAGGTGTGTCTGAAGCGGCTGTTGTAGGTATAAATGATCCAAGAAAAGGCGATTTGGTAGTTGCCTGTATTGTGCCTTCTGAAAAAATTAAGATCGATGAATCTGCATTAAAAGAATTTTTGAAAACGAAACTAGCTGCATATAAGTTGCCGAGAAAACTAATGATAATGGAAAAGCTGCCGCGTAACGCGACAGGCAAAATACTTAAAACTAAACTTCGTGAAATAGCTTTAGATCGGGTGGGGCGCTAATACTCTGTCTACTAGACTTCGCTCGAATTTTTAGTGTTCAGATAGTCCATGCCCTTTCTCTAATAATTCAAATTTAGTGCCTACAATTTTTACGCAATAAAACCAAAGGGCTACGATTATGCAGGTAAAAGCTCCTAAAAGCTGAAGACCTATTAGACTAGTTTCCAATTGTCCTTCTTCATTATGACGGTTGAAAAGCATTGGGATTAGAAATGCTATTAGCAGTGCAATGACTTTACCTGTTCGTTGAACAAATACTTCTACGAAAGAACGTGCTACATATTTTTGTTGTTGTGAGAGTGGGTTGTATAATGTTTCCCTCCCAGTTTGGTTAATCGAATATGCGAATGTACTATCTACAATCTTGAGAAAACTTCCAGCAATGAGAACTGGTGCAATGATGAAAAAAAGTGACCCAACTGCAATTGCTAATGGAAGTGCCAACAGGATCCAATGAATGCGATATGATGGGAATTTTGCAGCAAAAATGCTAAAGCCAAGCTGAACAGCAAGCGCTGCAACATTGCCGATCGCATAAACAGATCCAAAGTGGCTGCCTAATTTACTTTCTTCGACGAATTTTTCAGTCATTGCTGTGAATTGAAAATCTAGAACTTCAGACGTGATTTCATAAAAGCCAACGATTCCAGCGATTGCTAAGAGGTAGCGCGAATTAAAGACCATAGATGCGCCTTCAATAGCGGCGTTGATTTTTTGTTTAGAAACTTCATGTGTTTCTTGATTGGGTTCATTATTTGGGATGCTTTTTGCTAACCATCCAGCGATAGCTGAAAGAACACATATAATTAAGCCTATTCCAATAATTAGATGCAGCCATTGTTGATGTGTCATATCGTCGATCCAGCTTCTAAAATATGTGCTTCCTATTGCTCCTCCAGAAACAGCCCCAAGAATAATGAATCCATATAGGCTTTTTGCATTTTTCAAATTTACAGTGTCATGTAGAAAAGAAAAAAATGCTGCCAACATTAGGCTAATGTATAAATCTCCAAACCAATAAAAAGACCATATTACGAACTCACTTGGATTGTTTATTTTTAAAGAGAAAAAGATCGTCATCGCGATTATTAATCCCATACAGCCAAATGTTAGTGTTTGCCTTTTTGCAATTCGGGTAATTAGGGTGAGAAAAATTACGAGTAGAAAGGCGATAAACATATTCGCGCCCTTGGCCAACAGCTCAGCACTGCTGCCTAGCATTTCTAATGAACCTAGTTTGAAAGGATTTTCTCCGTCGTATTGCTGAATGAAAAGCGTTTTTTTAAGTGGCTTAAGAATCCAGAAAATTATTAACACTAAATTGATGTATAGAAACATCGTTGCAGTGAATGCGATTTTTTTGCCGGTGGAAAAATTTAGTTCAGGCATCGGCATAAGGATAAATGTTATCTCGAATCTACTTAAAGTTTAACTTGGTATTCAAGAGAATCGCCACCATCAACACTGAGTTTGAATCGATTATCTTTTTCGGACAAAAGTTCAAGCTGAATATTGGATCCTTCTTCAAGTGGAGCTTTCTCAATTTGGTAATTTGTAACGCCTAGAGATAAGATGCTATTGATCATACGTAATGTAGGACGAGCCCCGAAAGTCATGCTTCTGCTTTCGCGGGCGATGAGATTATGAATGGCATCATCCACTTTGAGATTCCAATTGTAGGTCTCCTTCATGCCTTCAGCTTTTAATCGAATATGCAATTTAGCCATGTCGATATATTCGGAATTTTTAAATGGCCTAAACATCGATATTTCATCGAATCTGTTAAGGAAACTAGGCCTAAAACGGTCAAGTAGCGCCAATTCAAACAGTTCCCTTACATTTTGCTTCTCTCGATTCTTAACAATAACATCGTAACCGGCATTGGTAGTCATTATGACAAAACAGCCGCGAGCATACATGGGTTTTTGATTACGATCGTAAAAGATACCTTCATCAAGAAGGAAATATAGTCGATCAAGTACTTGAATATTTGCCTTGTCGATTTCCTCAAATACATAAACTGCATGAGGATTAATAGTTAGATTATCTGTCATTACATCAAGAAATCGATCCATACTTATGAGCTGCGGTAAGTAGTCATATCCATAGTTATTAGCTTAAGTCCTAGGTTTTTCGCTAGAAGTTTAGAAAGGTAGGTTTTGCCGGTGCCAGTTGGTCCTGCGAACATAATACTTGCTACTGGTTTTTCATCGGTTCGACCACCTCCATATCCAATTCTTGAGAGGCGCACGACTCCATTCACTGCTTCGTTCTGACCGATAAAGCGCGAACGAATACTGTTCGGTAGTGACTTAAGAACGCTGAAATCTTTTGAGATAATCCATTCAGGAACTTGTGCCGTTCTCATTCCAGCTGCTTTGAGAGTGGCCTTATCTATTACGAATTGACCTTTATCAGCTATGGCTTTTTCCATCATAGTTACCAGTTCCTTAAAGACTGCAAGAGAACGTTGAGGTTCTGGTTTGTTTGGTTGGTAGTAACTAATAGTTTCCTTGATGTAGTTGATATGTGACTCGGCTAGTTTTAATTGAGGAAGATATGCCTTTGCGTAGTTTAGTAGTATTCCGTTGATATCTTTGCTGCTGTATTCTGGCAAAAATACAATATCGCCGAATGAGTTGATGACATAATTATTGTCAGCTCTTACTCTTGAATAATTATAATAATCAATAAATGCGATGCTACGCAATTTACCCCCCTGAATATTAGGCGAGTAAAGAGCCTCAACACCGGTTGAGGAACGGTTGGATGCACCAAGTCCAATCATTGATCCAAGATTCGTTATGTACAAAATAATGTCCTGTTCGAGTGCAGGTTTACTGATGTTCTTTTGCCAGTATTCTTGGACCTGACCCAATAGTGTATGTCCTTCAACAATCTTTGGAAGATCAATTTCCAAATGAGCAAATTTAGAGAATTTAGAATCTTTGCTAAAAGCCATGCTGGCCAAAAAATATCTATAGGCAGAAGAAGCATCTCCGACGATAAGTACAGATTTATTTCCATGTTCTGAAGTAACAACGTCGCGTATTCTTTTTGTCAGATCGGGGAGGATTTCTAGTCCATTCATTACCTTAGCCGGCTCTTCCCACTCAGGGCTGACATCATATTTCCCGACTGGATCGTGAAGGATAAAACAGGATTTAGACAAGGTTCTCAGGCTAGGTGCTGCAAACGATTGGGAAACGAACAAAAATGTCGTTAACAAAAAAACACTCCACTGATTGAAGCGATTTATCATTTTTTGTTTCATTATCTTTAGAGGTTAATACAATGAAATCGTCTGATATTCTCAGATTTTGGGCAGAGAAATTGGCATGATCTTTGACGTTGTCAAAAGAAAATCAACATTTGAGCTTACTATAATATTAAAGAAAGTATACTTGTTGACGAAATTAAGATTAATACTCGTTAATCAAACAATCACTCAAAGGATGTTTTGCTTAAATTTTGGATATATATAAAAAACTGCTTTTAGGTAATGTTTTTTTCGGTTTGGATTGCGCTAAGCAGTTAAAACACATAAAAGACGGAAACGATGCACAGCGAAAATAATTTTCAAATTTCACTTTTTTTAAGGCTCACAATTTTTTTGTTTGGGTTTTTAATTATTCATCTTTCATGTGCGTCGGATTGGCCGACTTATCAGCATGATAACTCCAGAAGTGGTGTTGCTGGTGAATCACTTCTGACGCCGTTCACAGAAGGGTGGGTACATCGTTCTAAACATGAGCCAAGACCTGCTTGGAGAGGGGAAGCGAAGTGGGACGGTTACAATAAAGTGTATGATATGAAATCACGGCAGGTTTTTGATTATGCCTATCATACTGTCATTGCTAATGGGTTGCTTTATTTTGGTTCATCCGCTGATGACAAGATATATTGTTTAGATGCCAAAACGGGAAAAGAGAAATGGATTTTTTTCACTGAAGGTCCAGTTCGTTTAGCTCCGACTATTGCTGATGGAAGAGTTTTTGTTGGTTCCGACGATGGTCATGCTTATTGTTTAGATGCAGCTACTGGAAAGCTGATTTGGAAAACGCGGCTTGGCCCAAAGGACTATAGAATACCAGGTAACGGTCGGATTATATCACGTTGGCCATTGAGGACTGGTATTGTTGTTATTGATAATTTGGCTTATTGCGCAGCCGGAATGTTTCCTGCAGAAGGTATATATATTTCAGCTGTTGATGTTCGCGATGGTAAAATTCGATGGCAGCAAAAGCAGGGAGACTTACCTGCACAGGGCTATTTATTGGCATCTCATACTCGTTTGTATGTGCCGGCTGGAAGAAATAATCCAGTAGTACTAAATCGCTCGGATGGTAAACGCATTCGTGTTGTTAGTGGGCAAGGAGGTACTTATGCGCTCTTGACTGGCGATAGTCTAGTTTTTGGACCAGGAAAGACAGGAACGCTTGGCTTTGTTGAATCGAACAAATCCGATCAATTGGCTTCGTTTAAGGGTAACCATATGATTGTTACTCCAGAAATGTCATACTTGCAGGGAGATACACATTTGAGTGCTCTTGATCGAAGTCGATATCTAGATTTAGCACGCAAACGCCGTTCGCTTCAATCTCGTCAAAAAGCACTTTCGGAAGAACTAAAAAAAATAAAAGCCACATCAACGGCAAAACGGCAAACATTACAAAAACAACTTACAGATATTGGCCAATCAATTGACGGTGTTACTACTGAAATGGGGCAATGTTTTCCTTGGAAAGTTCGATGTGAGCAACCGCTTAGCATGGTATTGGCTGGAAAAACGCTAATTACGGGGGGGCACGACTCTGTCTCTGCTTTTGATGCTTCCAATGGTCAGAAACTTTGGAGCGGTAAAGCCGAAGGAGATGTCTTTGGATTAGCGGTTGCTGATGGACGGCTTTTTGTCAGTACTAACCGAGGTGTTATTCACTGTCTTGTAGCCAAAAGCTTGGTAAAATAATGAAACGAAAAATCAAAACTGAATTTCTGAAATTAGCTGTTGGATTTTTTTTTGTAGCTAATGCAGTAGCTCAAGAGTGGCCAAGGTTTCGAGGCTTGAACGGAACGGGTTTAAGTGATGCAAAGGGTATCCCCTCCAAGTTTAATTTATCCGATGCCAACTGGCGTGTTGCACTAAAGGGAGAAGGTCACTCTTCTCCAATATTGTGGGGCGATAAGATTTTTGTTACTGGATTAGATGCAAAAGAGAATCTTTTTCATCTTCAGTGTTTAAACGCTACGAATGGCTCGGAGTTATGGCTAGTATCACGGGCACAATCTAAATTTAGAACTCATCGATATAATCTTTTAGTTTCTTCTACCCCAGTTACAGATGGTAAGCATGTGGTGGTGGTGACTTCTCAAAAAGAGGCGCATTATGTTATCGCCTATAACCTTAATGGGGAAAAAATATGGGAACAAAAGTTTCCCACTATTATTAGTAATCATGGCGGTGGTATTTCTCCTATTATTTATGATGGTAAAGTTATTCTTGCTGGAGATGAGGACAATCAAAGCTTTCTTGCAGCGATGAATATTAAAACCGGCAAGGTTCTCTGGAAGATTAATCGAATCAATGCCAAGGCGGCTTTTTCAACACCGTGTGAATTCACAGACCCCTCGGGGGTTAAGGGTTTGATTTTTAATAGTATGGGTCATGGAATCACCTTCATTAATCCAAGCACTGGTAAAACCCATTGGGAGAAAAGTGATGTTTTTGATAAACGTTCTGTAAGTTCTAGCCTAATAGCAGGGGGGTTACTCATAGGTACATGTGGAAGTGGAGGAGGAGGTAATTATCTTGTTGCTGTAAAACCTGGCAGTGCAGCTGAAGGGGTTAAACCTAGTTTAGCCTACAAGCTCCGACGATCGATTCCTTATGTGCCGACAAGTGTGGCAAAAGGTGATTTGCTATTTTTATGGGGTGACTCTGGTATTGTGACATGTGTAAAGGTTCAAACCGGTAATATTCAATGGCAAGAGCGCGTTGATGGGCGTTTTTTTGGATCCCCTGTATGGGCTGATGAGCGTCTGTTTTGCGTATCGACTACAGGTAAAGTGGTTGTTGTTTCTGCAACAGAAAAATTTAAGCAATTAGGAGTGAATGATTTGGGAGAATCGACAAATGCGACTCCCGCGATTGCTGGCAATCGAATCTATTTTCGTACTCTAAATCACTTGGCTAGTTTCGGTAAAAATTGAAATAAGGATTTTTAAAGTGGAGGGTTTTATAGGATTAGCTGTTATTCTACCGCTATTATTTTTTGCCGGTTGGGTTTTGAAGAAGGCTGCAATGCTTTATTTAGGACGTACTTGGCCCAAGGGCTGGGTAGGCTTGTTTTGGATATCTGTTGTAGCTGGGTTAGGGCTGGGTGTTTGGTTCAGCGGCTATGCCGAGTGGGATGCGATGCGTTTTCGCCGTTTACCTATTCCGATTGAATATAAACACCCCCAAGATGGATGGATACCTCTTGAGTTTCCTCTCTACATACGGTCGTTAGCCTTGGGAACCGATTTTGTTCTAGGTTTAATGTTGGCTATGTTTCCAATTACAACGGCGATGCGTATTGCCGAGTTCATGGATGAGTCTCATCGTATTAAAGCTGTAAATGTGGATCAGTCTAATCCAAGCTCTGATGAGACTCCCTGAAGGGCTGTAATGACTTCGCTGATATGATCATTCAGTTCGGATTCCATCAGGGATGCACCTTGTAATATATCCTCTCGTTTAACTGCCGCTGCAAATCCTTTTGCCTTCATTTTTTTTCGAATACTTTTTGGAGTCATGCCGTGTAGTTTTTCCGGCCTGACGTAAGCTACAGCAACTATGAATCCGCTTAATTCATCGACAGCAAACAGTGCTTTTCTGATTGGTCGATCTAGAGGGTAGTCTGACTGATTCCATTCTGCATGGGAAAGGATAGCTTCTACGATTTCTTGTTCTACGTTGTGTTCTCGGAGAATCTTTGCACCTTCCTGAGTATGTGATGGTATATCAGGCCAGCGTTCATAGTCAAAATCATGCAATAGACCAGTTGTTCCCCATTGTTCTATATCCATATTGAGTTTTTTGGCGTAATGCCTCATGGATGCTTCTACTGCAATAGCATGTTTTAGAAGTGATTCCGATTTCGTGTACTCATTTAACAATGCCCAAGCCTGATCTCTGTTCATTTCGAAAGAGTCGATGGAAGCAATTCGAAGCGCAAGTTTTGCTTTGTCGATTAGAGAAAAAGAAGAGGCCAGGCAATTTAGCCTGACCTCTTGGTTGGTATGTTTTGTTCGGGTTTATTAACTATTACTAGTTAAATTATTTTCTGACAGCTCTGCCAAAATTTTCTGCAGCATCAGCTGGAATTGTCAGTGGACTTGGTGCGTCTACATCAGTCCATGGACCATTAACAGTTGGAGCACTTTGTAATGTTCCTTCAAAGGTGATGGTTATTGTTCCATCAGTATTGCGTGCAACATTAATTGCAGGAGCATCTGCTGTTGGAGCTGCAGCAGTATTGCCAACCTCATAATGACCTGCAACTTGATCAGCGCTTAGTGTAAGATTGTATTGAGCAACTTCATCAATTGCTCCATCGAAAAAGTAGGAGTCGACGAGTAGGGTGCCATCTGAGATTTCGTCATGAAATATGGTGCCTGCGTTAATACCTCCAATACCTGCATCGTTTCCATGCGAGTACATTTGGCCGACTCCACCAACTTCATCGACTAATTTGCCATTAACATAAAGCAAAAGCTTCCCGTTTAAACCTTCACTGTCGCCATCGATGATACCTACAACGTGATAAACTTTACCGACTTCGATTTCGCTCTTAACGAATACAGGGACAGAATCCTCATAACCATAGTGGCTTTGATCAGGTCCTCTTTCGTCAGTGGAACCACCCCAGCGTAAGTCTAATGGAGGAGCAGTCCAAGTGGATGAATCAGATGTTGTGCCACCTCCAATATGTGAGTTGGCCATGAAGTAGAGATCTGCTTTAGATGGTGAATCAGAATCATCCGTGGCATTCAGATAGAATCTTAATCCTTTCCATCCACCACCTTGTTCCCATAGAACCATTTTCTTCTGATATGGAACATCGGCTTCAGCCTTTGGTAGAGAATCAGCTTTAAACCAGAATTCAAGTGTCTTCTGTTTAAATGTTCCAGTGTTCATTTGTGGATTGTCACCAATTTTGATCACATCTGCATTGTCTGGATTAAATTGGACAGCTCCATCACTTGAGGCAGGCACTAGGCTATCAACGTTTAATGTTGGTGCACCTGTATAGGCGCCATTTCTGAGTCCCATTGAGTCAGTAGCAACATTTCCTTCTGTTTCAGCTAATTTCCAATATATGATTGGACCGTCAGAGATAATCTCTTGGGCATAATCAACCACAGATGAAACAGAGGAGGATCCACTGAATGCGTTGGCTTGAAGATCTTTAACGCCAGAAACTGTTACAGAGTAATTGCCGGCTGTTTGTTGGCTTGTAGATAATGTAACAGTTTGCCCATCTTCACCCAGTGCGGCAGCAGTCACTTCCAATCCATCAACCTTGTAGTTTGCTGCGTTTGAAGCCGATCCAGCATCGAGTGGTTCATTAAACACGATTGTAATAGAGTTTAATGTACCCGCATAAGCACTAATCGAACTGATTTCAGGGGCAGTGCTGTCGATGATTGTAGTTAAGGTTGCTTCCGCTGTTGTGACTGATCCAGCTTTGTTTGTTAGCTCAGCTTTAATTTTAGCTCCATTGATTGCTGCGGTTGCAGTGATTGTGACACTTGAAGATGTCAAAACAGAATCGGTTGCAACTTCTTCTCCGTTTATCATCCACTTTACATCAACTACTGGCATGCCTTTAAAATCAACACTAAAGGTAGCAGGTTCGTTTTCAGGAGCTGAAGTGTCTTGAGGCTGAACTGTAATTTCAATCGTATCTGGTGAGCCTGCAAACCCATCTTCAAAGTGTGCAAGTACTTGCTCTTCAGTTAGAGCCAGATTGTAAAATGCTGCATCATCAATTACACCTGTAAAGCCTTGGCCGCCAGATCCATTTTGATCACCTTCATGGGTCACAGCGTTGGTCCACAAGTTGCCGAAAGCTGAATCATCAGCGTGCGCCCATAACTGTGAGACTCCGCTAACTTGCCCAAATTGCTTGCCATTAAGATAACCGGTGAGGGTGCCTTCTGTTCCACCATCGGAGTCACCGTCCATGACAAACGCTATATGATAAGTCGCATTTTCCTTGATGGTTGTGCTGACAGCTGTGATGCCTTCATCGCCAACTTGATTTAGGGCTCCTCCAAAAAAGGTTTGGGCTCGGTTCCATGCCATCATGTATAATGTGGTTTCTCCTTCCGCATTGTCGCCAGTGCGTTGCAAATAGATATTTACACCTCGAGTGACCCCTCCTTGTTCCCATAATACTTGGGGGGCGTCAGTGGAGACTAATTCTGGTTTAATCCAAAATTCCCAAGATTTTTCATCTTTAGGCCAAGTTCCTCCTGTGTTTAGTAAGGCATTATCTGGAACACGAATAGCTTGGTCTTTTGATCCATCCAATCTTACAGCTGTTCCTACACCATTAAGAAATAATGCTGGAACACCAAGCTCGGCGCCGTTGAATAATGTTGCATTACTTTGTGCTAAAGAACTGGAAACAGTGTTACCGCTAGTTTCATCAAACGTGTAGTAAAAGAATGGAGTATCTGCAAGAATTTCAATTCTTCCCTTTGGAATATTAAATGAATAACTCCTTATGCGCTCTATACCATTACTTTCTTTGTAAGATAGTTCAATGGCGTGAGTACCAGCCGGGAGGTAGTCTCCGTGATCATAAACTACTGAAAGGCCGGAATCTGAAGAATTAACAGATGCATTTATTACATCTCCATTAAGTTTAACTACTACAGATGATTTATCAACCGAATCATCTCCATTTGTAATATCAAATTCGATAGTTTTCGAAACATCTCCAGAGGGATGAGCGCGGCTTATGTATGGGGCGGATTTTCCGGCACGGTATGCTTTAATTGCATTTGGATCATCAGAATTTACCAGA
>CERV01131364.1_pt1 | contig 10772 bp, 6 predicted proteins | sample 530871 | NCBI WGS metagenome assembly CERV01 (sample SAMEA2621045, study PRJEB7988) | marine metagenome | biome: marine biome (ENVO:00000447); feature: deep chlorophyll maximum layer (ENVO:xxxxxxxx); material: "saline water (ENVO:00002010), including plankton (ENVO:xxxxxxxx)" | depth 50 m
GTACTGTAAGTTGTCCACAGAAATAAAGATTACTAACTTTTTTACTTCTAAGTTTTGGCCTTAAAAATGCTGTTTGTAATAATGTATTAGCTAATCCATAGGCATTACCTTTATATGAATTATAATCATTAATAAAATCACTTACACAATAGCTTTTTCTATATATAATATTATCTCTTAAATCTTGCTTGGTAATTTTTTCAAGTTTATTTATTAGTACATCAAAATATTTATCCCTTATTTGTTGATTGTCTTTAAGATTTGGAGCAATTGGAATAAGAAAAAACCCATTCTCACAACCTTTTGGCGCTGTGTGTTTATGAGTTTTAGATGTAAAGCTTGCATATGATAATGGATTAGTTGGCCATTTTGGATTGTCATAAATTTCAATTGCATGTTGATCAAAATCAGTATCAAAGATCAGGTTATGATGCTCTATGTTATCTAATTTTTTATTAAACCCTACATAAAATAATAATGCTGAAGGTGCTAATATTCTTTTATCCCAATATTTTTCACTATACTGTCTCAGATTTTTAGGAAGTAATTTTTCTGTAAAATTATAATCTGCTCCAGAAATAACAATATCACATCCAATAAAATTATCATTAATTTCTAGACCTACTAATTTATTGTTATTTGTTATAATTTTTTTTACATCAGAATTATTTTCATAAGAAACCCCAAGAGATTTTCCAAGAGAAATCATTGCTTGAACTACATCATAAAATCCGTTTTTTGGTTGGAATGTTCCTAGCCCAAAATCAGCATAATTCATAAAATTATAAAAGGCAGGAGTATCTGATGGTTTTGCTCCTAAAAACAATACAGGGAATTCAAGAATCGCTCTAAGCATAGGATTTTTAAAATCTTTCCTTACCTCTCTTCTTATATTTGTTAGGAAGTATTTTACTTTTTTTATTGTATCTATGGTTATTAATTCTAGCGGTGATTCTCCAGGCATTTTATATAATAAATCTAGGACAGCGACTTTGTAGTTTTCTCTTGCATTTAAAACAAACTTCTTTAATTTAATTGAACTTCCAGGTTCTATTTTTTCAAACCTATTACATATTTTTTCTAATGAATCTTCAATTGGAATGGTATTATTTTCATCAAAATAGACAGAATATGCAGGATTTAACTTAGTCAACTTATAATAATCACTAGTTTTTTTATTAAAATCTTTAAAAAATCTATCAAATACATCAGGCATCCAATACCAGCTTGGCCCCATGTCAAATGTAAACCCATTTTCTTTTATTTGTCGTGCTCTTCCTCCAAAATCATTATTTTTTTCATAAACAGAAACTTTATATCCCTGTTTTGCTAAATAACATGCAGCAGATAAAGAAGAAAAACCAGAACCAATAATTGATATAGATTTGTTCATTTTAAACTATTATTGATAACATTTGTGCGTACGAGAAGACTCGAACTTCCACAACTTATTTAGTTATTAGGCCCTCAACCTAACGCGTCTACCAATTCCGCCACGTACGCAACTAAAATTAGAATGCAAAGATAAGGGATTAATCAATTTATTTTGTAAATCTCCATATACATTTTAATAATTTAATTATTTAATTTAGAATGATTCTAAACAATTACTTATATTTGAATTCAATCCTAAAAAATTTATATCTATTATGAAAAACTATTTAATATCTATTCTTTCTGTTTTATGTATAGTCTATAGTTGTGATACTAACGAGTCTAATGAAATTAATATTTATAGTCAAAGACATTATGAAGTTGATAAGAAGCAATATGAGAATTTTGAACAAAAGACAGGAATAAAAGTTAATGTTATTAAAGCAAATGCTGATGAGCTTTTAGAGAGATTAAAGAATGAAGGTGTAAATAGTCCAGCAGATTTATTTGTTACAGTTGATGCTGGTAAGCTTCAAAAAGGTGCTGAGATGGGATTGTTTCAAAAGATTAATAGTGATGAAATCAATAATAATGTAAGTAAAGAATTAATAGATAAAAATGGATATTGGATTCCTATTACATATAGAGCTAGAATTCTTGTTTATAGTAATGATAGAGTTATGGCATCTGAGTTAAGTACTTATGAAGATTTAGCTGACGAGAAATGGAAGGGAAGGATTCTTGTAAGATCTTCTTCAAATGCATATAATCAAGCACTAATGTCATCTTTGTATGCAAATCTTGGCCAAGAGACGGTTGAAAAATGGTCTTCGGGTATAGTAAATAATTTTGCTAGAGACCCTAAAGGAAATGACAGGGATCAAGTTAAAGCAATTGCTGCAGGTCAAGGTGATATCGCCATTGTAAACTCTTACTATATTGGCTTATTATTATCCTCTGAAAAACAGCAAGAAGTTGATGCTGGTAATTCTGTTTCTGTTTTTTTTCCAAATCAAGGTGAAAATGAAAGAGGAAGTCATATAAATATTTCTGGATTTGCAATGACAAAAAATGCACCGAATAAACAAAATTCAATTAAATTGTTAGAATATTTAACTAGTGTAGAAGCTCAAGAAACTTACGTGAATAATAGTTATGAATACCCTGCTAATTCTTTAGTGATGCCTTCAGAGATAGTACAGTCTTGGGGAGAGTTCAAAATAGATGAATTAGATTTAAATAAACTGGGCACCTATAGAAATGAAGCTATAAAGGTATTTGATAAAACTGGGTGGAAATAGATGTTTAATTTTAGACACATATTTAATAGAGAATCTTTAGTTGTATGTGTGTTTTTAATTTTATTTTTTCCTATTATATTCTTAATATCATCCACTTTTTTTAATTACAATGATTCTTTAGCATATATTTTTGAAAATTTAATTTTTGATTATTCAGTAAATACATTATATCTGGTAATCATTACTTCGCTTTTTTCATTAGTTTTTGGAATTATTCCAGCTTGGTATATTAGTAATTATAGATTTAAAGGAAGAAAATTAATAGATTTAGCATTGTATCTTCCACTTTCAATACCTACCTATATAATGGCTTTTACTTATAGTGAAATCTTAAGTTTTACAGGTCCTTTTAGGATAAAAGCAGATTTATTACAAATAGAAATATTAGGGATAATTTTAGCTTTTTCTCTATACCCTTATATATATAGTGTTTCAAGGATTTCTTTTAGCCTATTTGGATCTAAATATATTGATATTTCAAAAAACTTAGGTCTTTCAGGCTTTAAGGCATTTTATAAAGTTGTTCTTCCTCTTTCTAGACCTGCTATTTTTTCGGGATTATTTCTAGTAATTATGGAGGTTTTAAATGAATATGGAGCTGTAAAATATTTTGGAGTCAACACTTATACTATAGGTATTTTTAGATCATGGAATTCTATGAATGACACAGAGGCTGCAATACAGCTCTCATCAATATTATTATTTATAGTGATGTTTCTTTTTTTTATTGAAAGATTTTTCATTCAAAATAAAAGATACTCTTTTACAGAAAATAGTAAAATATCCCTTCTTTCAAATATTTCTAGTAAAAGGGTGGTATGGGTTTATTTAAGTTGTTTAATTCCAATATTATTAGCTTTTATTATTCCAGTATTATTTAATTTGTATAATATATTTGATAATGTTGATAGGATTGAATTAAAAAGATTACTTCACCTAACATTCAATTCAGTCACGGTGTCTTTAATTTCATCATTTTTAATTTTAATTCTTGCTATTTTCTTTTTATTCAGTGAAAAACTCTCAAAATCAAGGATATACTATTATGTAAATCAATTTATTTCTCTAGGATATTCAATTCCAGGAGCAGTAGTTGCTTTAGCGCTAATAGTATTTATTAATTCTATTGATCAATCAATTAGTTCAGTGAATTTACTAGGGACATTTTTAGTTTATTTTTTCATTCTTATTTATGCATATCTTATTAGATTTTTAGCCGTTGGAAAATCTCCTATTAAATCTAGCTTTGATAAGCAACCTGAAACATATGACCTTTCTGCAAAAACTCTTGGATTAAATAATTTTAAATTATTCGAAAAAATTTACTTACCAATAAATAAATATTCTTTTTTTGCTGCATTAATATTAGTATTTATTGATATTATGAAAGAGCTACCTATAACTTTAATTTTAAGGCCTTTTAATTTTGACACATTAGCTACTCAAACTTATGAATTTGCCGTTGAAGAAATGATTCCGATTTCAAGTATCTATTCGTTTGTAATTATTTCAATTTGCTCTATATTGTTAATCATTTTAAAAAATTATTTAGATAAGAATAATGTATTTAGAAGTTAAAGACTTAGTTAAATATTACCATAAATCAAATCCTATAATTAAAAAACTTAATTTTTCGGTTGATAAAGGTGAAATTATATCTTTTGTAGGAGAGAGTGGTTCTGGCAAGACAACATTTTTAAAATGTTTAGCAGGCTTAGAAAATATTAATTCAGGTGCAATTATTCTAAATGAGAATATTATTAATAATGATAACACTTTTGTTAAACCTCAAAAGCGAAAGATTGGTTATGTGTTTCAGGACTATCCATTATTTCCACATTTAAATATTTTAGAAAACATCAAATTTAATCTAGATGAAAAATATAAAGTTAATCTTAAAAAAATAATTTCACTAACTGGTTTAGAGCAAGTATTAAACAGATATCCTCATGAGGTGTCAGGCGGAGAACAACAAAGGGCCTGCATTGCAAGATCTATAGTTAGAGAGCCAGATTTACTTCTTTTGGACGAGCCTTTTAGTAATCTTGATGCAAATATTAAATTTATTATTAGAGATGAAATATATAAAATCATAAAAAAATTGAGTATTACAACAATCCTTGTGACTCATGATATAAATGATGTACTTAACATTTCAGATAGGATTTTAATATTTAAGGCAGGGATATTACAGCAATACTCAACTCCTGAGACAATGTATTGTGATCCAGCCAATTGTTATTGTGCTGAAATGCTAGGAGATATAAATAAATTATCATTCAAAGAAAAGGATTATTATATACGACCTGAAAATGTTAAGATTGTTAATGATTCAGACTGCTCTTTTGTTGTTGAAAAATGTTTTTTTCAAGGTAAGGATTACAGGTTGGTTGGTAATTATAATGGCAGTATCTGGTCATTAATTTCAAATAAACCAATTAAAATAAATACTAGTGTTTATTTTGAATTCCAAGAGGATGATTTAATTTATTTCGATAAAAGATGCTCTAATTTTTTTATCGAATAATCTATATATTACTCCCTTTTATTACTAATTAAAAAAAAAATTATAATTTTCTTATTTTAATTTAGACTGATTCTAAATAATTATATATATTTGCATTCAATTATTAAAAAAAATATAATTATTATGAGAAATATGAAAAATTTAATTTATAAGTCAATGTTTTTAATGTTGACTATTTTTATTTTTGCTTGTGATTCTGATTCAGATGATGATGGCAGTAGTCTAATTACTCCTCCTGAAACTTATGAATTTACAAGAAATAACACTACTTCGGTTAGTTTTTCTGGCCAAACAACTAGATTAAATCAGGCTGATGAGCTTTATGGAGCTTTAAATACCGCTGAAACGGATGAGGCTTCTTTAATGCTAATGTTTGGTGGTTCTGATGGTACTTCAGCAGGTTTTTCAAATCCTGATCTTAATGGAACTTCAAAAATTATTCGATCAAAGACAGCTGCTTCTACTCTTTCTGGAAGCGCTACTACGAAAGCAAGATTTGATGCTATGATTACTGACTTTGCACATAGTGTTGTTCCAAATTTTAATGGTGATGCTATGCAAGGAGTTGCTGGTGCTATGACTACTCTTGATGGATCATCTACATATGAGTTTAATGCAATGGGTCAAGAAATAGATCAAACTTTTTTTAAAGGTTTAATTGGTGCATTTACTCTTGATCAGATTGTAAATAATTATATTCATCCAAATCAATTAGATTCTGGAACTAGAATAGACGATAATGATAATGACGTTCTTTCGGGTGATAATAATTATACTGATATGGAACATAAATGGGATGAAGGTTTTGGTTATTTATATGGTCAAGAACCAGATATAAGCGTATCAGGAAGTACTCCTGGAGCTGTTAATGGAAATTTATTAATGAAGTATTTCGAAAAAGTAAATGATAATTATGAGCCAGGAATAGCTCAAGTTGTTTATGATGCATTTATTATGGGAAGAACAGCAATTGTAAACAAGGACTATAGTTTGAGAGATCAACAAGCAGATATAATTCAAGTTGAGCTTTCAAAAGTTATAGGTTATTATGCTATACATTATATGAACGATTATCTGAGTAAAATGCAATCTGGAAATATTGCTGGAGCATTTCACGCTCTTTCTGAAGCACATGGATTTATTTTGAGTTTACAGTTTACAAATAATGGAAATGATGAGCCATTTATGGATAAAGCAACAGTTGAATATTTCTTAGACAATTACTTCGCTAATTTTTATGCTGTTATAGGTATGGAAGCTAGTTTTGGATTAATATCTGCTGGTTATAACTCAGCTAATCCTAGTCAATCTGGAATGATTGCTCAAATTGATGCAGCATTTGAAGCTAATGGCGTTACTTTAAATATTGATTAACAAATTGCAGTTTTTGTTAATTAATTTTGTTTTTTTAATTTAATTTGTAAAATAGGAAATAGCGAAATTATTTGCTGTTTCCTATTTCAATTATATTGTATTATGAATTTAAGTAAATACTCTTCACTTTTTTTAATTCTTATAGTTCTGTTTTCGTGCTCTGACAATAATGATAATGATGGGAATAGCTCTGACAACTACAACAGACAAGCATTATTATCTAATATTGCCAATAACATAATTTTACCAGCTCATACTAGCTTTGATCTTGGGCTTGATAATTTTAGTTCTAATGTTTCTGTATTTAATCAAGATAGAAGTATTGGAAATCTCTTAAATGTTCAAGAGAGTTTTGTTGAGGCGTATAAGATGTGGCAGCATATCGAAATGTTTAATATTGGTCTAGCTGAGGAGATTTATTTTATCCAAAAAATGAATATTTACCCTGCAAATGTTACTAGAATAGAAAACAATTTGAATTCAGACAATATTGATCTTGATAATAATCCTAACCAATATTCATCTCAAGGCTTTCCAGCAATTGATTATTTATTATTTGGAATTGCTGAAACTAATGAATTAATATTAGACGTTTATCTTGAAAACCAGGAAAATAATATCTATATGAATTATTTGATTCTTTTGGTTGATAAAATGGTAAGCAACTCTGATGCTGTTTTGGAATATTGGCAAAACAATAAAGAAGATTTTATTAATTCAAATGGAAATACATCTAGCTCAAGTTTAAATATGTTAACTAATGATTTCATATACTATTACGAAAAAGGATTGAGAGCTAATAAAATTGGGATTCCTGCTGGAGTGTGGTCGGATGTTTTACCTCAAAATGTTGAAGCTTATTATAAAAGTAATATTTCTAAACAACTATCAATTGAAGCACTTAATGCTTCTAAAAATTTCTTTCTTGGAAAACATTTTGGATCTCAAACAGATGGAGAAGGCTTATATGATTATTTAGGATATTTGGATGATACAAATTATTCAGACTCTTTAATGTTTATTGGATTAAATGATGATATTGTTTCTTCATTTGACAATTCTATGCAAAAATTAATGCTGTTAGATGATAACTTTGCATTACAAATTCAAACTGATAATATAAAAATGCTTGAAGCATATGATGCAATACAACAAGGTGTTGTAAGATTAAAAACTAATATGTTGTCAATCCTTGGGATTTCAGTGGATTATTTTGATGCGGATGGAGATTAACTTCATTTAATCAATAATGAAACAAAATATATTAAAGTATCTAAACACAAACATACCTCCATTTTCACTAACGGTTTATAGGATTGGCTTTGGTATATTAGTGATGTTTAGTATTATTAGGTTTTGGTCTAGGGGTTGGATCGAAAAATTATATCTTGAACCTGATTTTCATTTTACTTATTTAGGGTTTTCTTGGGTAGAACCCCTTGGTCTTTATACATATTTAATTTTTTTTATTTGTTTTTTGTCTGGACTATTTGTGACAATTGGATATAAATACAGATTTGCAATAATTACCTTATTCCTTAGTTTTACATACATAGAGTTAATGGATAAGACAACATATCTAAACCATTACTACCTTATAAGCTGTATTAGTTTATTGATGATTTTTTTACCTGCTTCAAGCTATTTTTCAATTGATTCAGCAAGGAATAAATTTCAAATTCCTAGATGGTCTGTTGATAGTCTTAAAATATTGCTAATAATTGTATATCTGTATGCTGGATTAGCTAAGATAAATTCGGACTGGTTAATTCAAGCACAACCTCTTAAACTATGGTTAAAAGCAAAATATTCAATACCATTAATTGGTGATACATTGCTGCAAAAAGAATCCATACATTATTTGTTTAGTTGGGGTGGCATGCTATATGACATATCGATTCCTTTTTTACTTCTAGTCAAAAGAACTCGAATTTTTGCATTTGTAATGGTAATAGTATTTCATGTCTTAACTAGAATTTTATTTCCACCTATAGGCATGTTCCCTTATATTATGATATTTAGTTGTATAATTTTCTTTGACAACTCAGTTCATAAAAAAATATTAGATTTTATCAGTAAATCATTTAAAATAAATTATAACAAGATTTATGAAGAAAAGATATTAGAAAAAAAATCATTTATAAATCAATTATCTTTAATTTTTGTTTGCATTTTCTTATTTGTTCAAGTGATATTTCCTCTTAGAAATAAATTTTATCCAGGAGAGCTTCTATGGACTGAACAAGGTTATAGATTTTCTTGGAGAGTTATGTTAGTTGAAAAAACAGGATATACAACACTAAAAGTTATAGATCAAACTAACGGAAAACATATTTTAATTGACAATAAAGATTATCTTACCGAATTCCAGGAAAAGCAAATGAGTTTCCAATCTGATTTTATTTTAGAATATGCTCATTATATTGGTGATATTTACCAAAAGAAAGGATTTAAGGATATTGCGGTTTATGCTGAAAGCTATGTGACAATAAATGGGAGGCCGAGTCAATTATATATAGACCCAACAGTTAACTTATATAAACAAAATAGATCACTTAAAAACAAAGAATGGATAATGCCTTTTAAATATGATATTAAGAGATTTTTATAGAATTATAGTAATATTATTTTTTTCATCAAATTTTGTTTTTTCTCAAAATGAAATATCAGGATATATTATTGATGAAAATACAAATAAGGGGATTGCTAATGTAAAAATTTACTCTTCTATTTCAGGTTTGATTACAATTTCTGATGATAAGGGTTTTTTTATATTTTCATATGAAAACAAATCAGTTATTGCATTTTTTTCTGAAAATTACAAAATCAAAGAATTTCAAATATCTGATATTTTAAATAAAAAAAATATCTATTTATCTTCTCTAATAGAAAATTTAGATGAAATTGAAATTATTGCAAGAAATAATAAAATCTTTTCTTTAAATAGATTAAATGAATTCGAGGGAACTAGCATTTATAAAGGCAAAAAAAATGAAGTTATATTAGTATCTGAAACAATGGCTAATCTTGCTAGTAATAATTCTAGACAGATATATTCACAAATTGCAGGGTTAAATATTTATCAAAATGATGATGCTGGAATTCAATTGAATATTGGAGGAAGAGGGTTAGATCCAAATAGAACATCAAACTTTAATACTAGGCAAAATGGTTATGATATTAGCGCTGATGTATTGGGTTACCCTGAGAGTTATTATACACCTCCATCAGAATCAATTAAAAATATTCAAATTGTTAGGGGTGCAGCATCTCTTCAATATGGGACACAATTTGGTGGTTTAGTTAATTTTGTCTTAGATGATGCAATAAAAAATCAAGAGTTAGAATTCAATTTTAGAAATACAATAGGAAGTAATAATTTATATACAAATTTTACAAGTATAAAGGGATCAAAAAATAAGTTTAGATATTATTCCTTTATTAATTTTAAACAGGGTGATGGGTTCAGAGAAAACTCATTTTTTAATTCAAAAAACTTTTTTCTTAGATCAACTTATGATTTCAACGATAAATCAAAATTATCAATGGATATAACATATTTTACATACTTAAGTCAACAAGCAGGAGGTTTGAATGATACTATGTTCAACAATGATCCATTTCTGAGTAATCGTGCTAGAAATTGGTTTAATGTTGATTGGTCTCTTTACAACCTTAAATTTGAACATAAGTTTAATGACTTAAAAATTTTATCATTTAATTTATTTGGTTTAAATGCTGTAAGAAATGCTTTAGGATTTAGAGTTAATAGAGTTGATCAAGTAGATTCAAATAATGTTAGAGACTTGATTAAAGGAGACTTTAATAATTTTGGTTTTGAATCAAAGTTTTTAAGTAATTACAATCTCTTTAATCTTAAGTCAATTTTTGTAATAGGCTCAAAATTATATTTATCTAATAACTATAGTAAGCAAGGTCCAGGATCTGAATTTTCTGATGCTGATTTTAACTTTTATAATAATGAATTCCCTAATTATGTCAATCAATCAGACTACAAATATCCAAATCAAAATATTTCAATTTTTGGAGAAACTATAATAAAATTATCTGACAACTTATCTTTAACTCCAGGTTTTAGACTTGAATTTATTAATACTAAAGCTCAAGGAACTTATGAGAGAATAGTCCAGGATGCGGCAATGAATGTTATTAGTCATGATACAATATATGAGAAT
>CERV01000400.1_pt1 | contig 10771 bp, 9 predicted proteins | sample 530871 | NCBI WGS metagenome assembly CERV01 (sample SAMEA2621045, study PRJEB7988) | marine metagenome | biome: marine biome (ENVO:00000447); feature: deep chlorophyll maximum layer (ENVO:xxxxxxxx); material: "saline water (ENVO:00002010), including plankton (ENVO:xxxxxxxx)" | depth 50 m
GTGGAGCCTTTCGATGGAGATATACTGGAGTGGACTATGCCGTGGATTCTTCTAGAGTCAATCCTAATTATGTGTGTCATTCTGATTTTCTGGATCGAGGGGGGAAGGAGTAATGATAGTAGTCGTGAAGCAGATGGCTTCGGCTCTGGGGCTCGAAGTCTAGCGATTGTTATGATGTCGTTCGGACCTGCTGGGATTCTAGCGGCTTCTAACTCTGCTTTGCAGAGTGTTAGATCCTCAAGGCCATCCGAACTAGGCATTGCTCTCCCTAGTGGAATTCTAGCTATTTTTGCGCTATCCAGATGGAATGAAAGTTTACTCGATTGGTTTGGAGAGATTATGCTAATATCCGGAATAGCAGTGATGATTGGATGTGCACTTACTGTGGTATTGGATCTGCCCAAATGGACATTCACTCTAGCCGCTAACGGCCATATTTTCGTCATCTCTGGGGCGATTGCAGTTGGAATGGTCGGGGAGTTTGGTTTGCCGGTTCTAATGATTGTGATGTCCACTGAGATTTGGATTATCGGAATCCTACAACTGAGAAAGGGATTCAGGATCTGGGGTCTCGCAGATCTCGTTGCTGCCATCCTGTGCTTCCTTGTATTCGCATCTGGAGATATTGGACAGAGCGAAATATTGCTTGGAATGACCGTACTAGCAGCGGAACTGGGAATAGTAGCCTGGCTGGGACTAGCCAATCAAGATGAACTGCTCAAGGACTAATCCGGAAGTGCCAACGTTGATGACATAACGGCAATTCTAGCAACTCGTGACGAGGTCGTGGATATCTGATACCCCTGATGAGATTGAGCACCCTCCAATTCCTCTGGGACTGAATAAAATGGCTGTTCCTAGAGCTACGATAGTTCTCTCTGTAATCACCGGAATAGGTCTGTTATTGAGTTCGGTCTGGGTGGGAATTTCTGCAATCGGTTTCCTTGACGAAATGGATACTGTATTCGGAACAACTGATACTGCCGTACTAAACGAAGACGGGCGATGGCTCTGGGAAGTCGGGTTGCTCTTCGATACGTGCTCTCCCAGAGAAGATGACTGGGAGTGGCCTCATGGATCTCTATCAGAGCAGGAGGGTGTATTCCTACTACCTGGCGAGGTTAGATGCGACTGGACGCACCAGGGCAATGGAGACTCGGCCAGTGTGGTCGTCTACAATAGAGCGAATCAGACCCTCAATCTGGTGTTGGAGATAGCCGGAGGAGGAGTTGTTTTCGCCTTGAATAACGAGCCTTACGTGATAGTAAACGATCTAGCGGTAAATGATAGTTCTGTGATGGAGGTGAATTTGATTGAGGATATCTCAGAGAGAGAGATTAGTGTTACTGCCACCCATATTTCGAACCTAGAAGCCCAAGTTAGGTTAGATGTCAATATCTTCCAAGGCCTAGAAAATAGAGATGTTCACATTCAGGACGGGGACCCCTTTGCTGTACAGTATACTGTTTGGGATGCTGATTCAGGAGATGAGTTGGATAGCGGGGACTGGAGTGATTCGGCCGGTGAAGGATGCAATTGGTCCATCGAGGGTTTTTGTTGGTCTGCGATCGGACTGGACATTGACAACGATAGAGGGCTGATCCCAGGAATCAATACCGGAACGACTCACACGACACTTCTGCCCCCTGATATTGCTTATGGCAACAGCGATGGGCACCAGCTTCAGGAAACATGGCTGAGGTTCGAGTTAGCCCTTAGAAGTGCCCCGATATCAGAGTGAGTTTCACGAAAGAGACTTGACTAAGTTCCAACGGGAGCGACCGTGGAAGAAGGGGAGCACACTGCAATAGTTCCTTCGAAGAGGCTGGTTACCAATGCAAAGAGGAAGAGTGAACCAAAGTCTTCGAGGAAAGGAGAGCCTTCTTTCTTCATGAGCGAGAGTATGAAGAGGTTGTCCACCCCATGGTCAGTAGCATCGATTAGAGCAAGACAGATTGATCCTATGGCGCTACCTGCTGGAGTTATCCTAGATGCGGCTGCTGGTTCAGGAATCCAACTTATCGCCTTTTCAAAAATTCTCAAACGTCCTGCACTAGGTGTGGAGATAGATCAGGATGTAGCCAAACTCTGTGCGGCGAATATGTATCTCAATTCTGAGGGAGATGTCCAACGTTCTCTCGATAGAGTCTTGGTAGGAGACGGTTGTTCCGCTGAATCTGCGGTTTCAACATACTGGTCTAGTCTGAGAGAAGCTGGGACTAGGGCTCATCCCCCTATCGCAATGCTGCATATTGATCCAGCCAGGCCTAGGGACGCTCAGAATCACAGTCTCGATGAGATGGAACCTGACATAAAATCGATTCTTAAGGGTTGGAGTAGTCATTTACAAACTGGACCGAAGGGCCCCGCGGTGTTGTTAGATCTGTCTCCAAGAATTGACTCAGTACAACGCGCAATGATCGATGGGATACTAGAGACAACTTTCCCGGGTTCTTCGTGGACATGGGAATGGCTAAGCAGAGGCGGTGGTAGAGTAGATAGGCTCTCAGTTTGGGTAGGTTCCCTCTCATCTGACAGCCCGAACAGATGCATAAGAGTAGGAAGGAAAAGGGTCATTTCGAGCATCGAAGGAAGAGGCTCTGGGGTTAATTCCACATCATTCGGAAGTGTGATGGAAATTCCGCGGGGTGCTTATCTAACAATTGTGGATCCAGTACTAATCGAGAGTGGCCTTCAGAGTTCATGGCATGATAGGGCAATTACGAGTGGGACTGGTTCATCTTGGGTTAGAACCGAAGGGAGGAGGCCTTTGCTCATACATACCGACGAAATATCTGATGATGACGATGTAAGGGGGTTTGTCGTGGCGACCGGCCAGATTGTGCAGCACAGATTGTCCCCTCCAGAGTTGAATACTATCGATCAGGTTGCATCTTCTGTGGCAAGGAAGGGGATATCTAATATCACCCTCAGATGTAGTCTGGATCCAGAGATCCATCCTACCCTTCAGAGGAGGATAACTCGGGAGTTGAAGGGATCGGATGGGACTAAGGGTTTCATGGTAGACATGGAGATAGAAAGACCGTCCGGGACTCAGAAATTATACGTAGTCTGCAAGGAGTAGGCATTTCACAAATAAATTGCATCTCCAATCGGTTCAAATAGGAACTCTAGGTCGCGAGGATGCCCAAAAGGCCACCGAAAGGTGAACACGGGGGAACCGTAATGCCGAAAATAGACGAAGCCGAACTAGGAGACGACTTCTCATATATCGTCAGAATAGCCGATACTGACATCGACGGATTGAAGCCAATCACTTACGGACTAACATCAGTTAAGGGCATAGGAATCAGGACATCGATGATGATATGCAAGATGTCTGGAATTGACGGTACCAGACTAGGAGGACACCTTTCTTCTGACGAGCAGGACCAGTTGAGAGGCGCAATCGACGAATATGCGACCAATGTTCCATGGTGGATGGTTAACCGGCAGAGAGATCTGGAATCGAATGAAGATGCCCATATTATTGCTAATGAGGTAGGTATGACCAAGGACGACGATGTAGCGAGACTGGCAGAAATCAAGACTTTCCGTGGAATGAGACACAGGAGTGGACACAAGGTCAGGGGACAGAGACTCAGGTCGAACGGCCGAAGAGGTTCTGCACTTGGTGTCCAGAGGAAGAAGTGAGGTTAGACAATGGGCGAACCGAAATTTTCCAGGCCTAGAACACAGACTCCCACACATCCCTGGAAGCAGGCTAGGATTGACGAAGAGCACGATCTGAAGGAAAGGTACGGTCTGAAGAAAGTCGGTGGAATGAGGGAAATATGGAGAGAGAAATCTGCCCTTCGGAGACATCGAAATCAGGCGATGAAGTTGATTGGAAGGGTCGACTCAACTGAAGGCCACTATGCCAAAGAGAAAGAGCAATTACTGAATTCTCTAACTAAGAAAGGGCTCCTACAAACCGGTGCAGACGTCGGAGACGTTCTCGAGATTAATGTTGAGCACATGCTATCCAGGAGGTTGCAGTCAGTAGTATACTACAAGGGATTGGCTCCGTCTATGAGAGCTGCCAGGAATCTAATCGTACACGGACACATCTGTATCGGTGACCAGCGGATGACGGTTCCAGGGTATCATGTTCTGAAGGAGGAAGAGGATTCGCTACAATATAGCGAAAACTCTCCTTTCGTAGACCCCGAACATCCATTCAGGAAGGAACTGGAGACTCTCAGATACCAGGAAGATGATGAAGAGGAAATGGAAGAAGATTCCGCAGAAGAGGAGGAAACATGATGGGTCACAAAGCTATTCTACACATCTACAGTACTTTCAACAATGTTCTGATTACTGCTACCGATCTAACTGGTGCAGAGACAATCTGCAAGGTATCTGGGGGAATGGTGACTAAAGGTGGAAGCGACTCTGGTGGGCAGTTTGCTGCAACAAGAGCTGCTGAGAAGATTGCTGAAATGCTAGCAGAGAAAGATTTTGATCAAGTTATTGTGAAATACAGAGGAGCAGGGGGCAACAGATCGAACAGCGCCCCTGGAGCCACCGCTGCCATTAGGGCACTAACTCGTGCTGGTGTCAGGATTACGAGGATTGAGGACGTTACTCCAATGCCAACTGATGGAACCAAGAGTAAGGGTGGAAGAAGAGGCAGAAGAGTTTGAATTGGAGTGATTAAAATGGTAAAGACCGAGATACTGAAAGAAGAGGACAACAAGATAGAGGTACTTCTATCTAAGACAGATAGGAGTTTCGCCAATGCGCTCAGGAGGTCACTTATCTCAGACACTCCAAAGATGGCTATTGATAGCGTTAGGTTCCAGCTCGGTACAAAAGAGCAAGATGAGGAGATATGGGAGACTACCGGCCCCATTCCTGACGAAATGGTCGCACAAAGGCTTGCTATGATTCCTATTCCTACTGTGCATGACAAGTTCTACTTCCAAGATGAGTGTCCTAATTGCAAGGATCTTGTTGAGGCTGACCGGGGCTGCTTAGAATGTCAGATGATTTACACCTGCGTGGTCTTCGGAACTGAGGAGGGACGTTGGGTAACTGCAGGAGACATGAAGTATCTTGGAGAGGAAGCTCTTGAGATTCCTGACGAGTACAAGAGTATACCAATTACCAAACTTATGAAGGGGCAAATGATAGAATTCTATGCTACTGCCATCATGGGTCGTGGAAGGGACCACACAAAGTGGTCCCCAGTATGTGGTGTTACTTTCCGACCCAGAAGGATTGGAATCCTGAATAATAAAACTAAGGCTAAGGTTCTATGGGATATGGGCCTAGAAATCTCAGCCAAGGATTTCAACAAGGATGGAAAGTTGGAAGATGTTGATAAGGTTGCAGTTCTTTCTGATGAGTTGAATCACGTGGGCGAGGGTACGGAGGCATCAAGGACATTCAAGGATGCAATTACTCTTGAAGAGGTCTCAGGAGAATTCATTGTTTCGTTTGAGACAGATGGTTCGATGAGTCCAAAAACGGCTTTCATGAAGGCAGTCGAGGAGCTTGCAGGAAGGTTTGGATCTCTTGAGAAGGACCTTGCAAGTTCCCTATGAATTACAATGATTCATTACCATCTTGCTGGATGAGTTACTATGTCTATAGTTCTGGGCAGGGGCCAATGCGGGGCGCACATTACTCTTCTTTTCACAATTGATGATTCAATTGAAGATCCGGTGTTTCAAGGAAGCAGGGGTGCAGGTATTTGCCTCAAAGACGGAGTAGAGGCTATAGCGAAAGGAGAGAAAGGCTCCGGAGAGATGATTGTCAGATACAAGAATGGGGAATACGACTCAAGAATGTACCAAGACGTGCTATCGGAGTTAGTGGAGGAAATTCCTGAGATAGGGAATCTTGATTGGGAGCTGGACATCATAATGTCCTTGCCGACGTCTCAGGGTTTCGGAATGTCGGCTTCGGGTGCAGTGGCGTCATCGATGGCTATTCAGAGAGCAATCGGAATACCCCACGAAGAGTGTGTGAGGAGGTCTTTCCTAGTTGCCCATATTGTTGAAAGAAAGCGATCTAGTGGTTTGGGTGACACGACTGCTCTTTCCTCGGGAGGGGTGGAGAGAAGGATTGCGGCCGGGTCTCCATTTTCTGGTTCTCTTTTGGATCATGGTCCAGGAGTATCTCAGGGTTGGTCTATCGAAATTCCGATTCTAATTTCTTGGAAAGAGAAGACTGGGAGGCACACCTCAAGCTATATCGATAGTGAGGATTGGAGAAATAAGATTTGTCAAGCGGGGGAATTGGCAATGGAGAGAATTGGTCAAGGAGAATGGGATGAGCTCAGGTGGCAGGAGCTCATTGAGGAATCACTGAGATTCTCATCTGAGAGCGGTCTTGAGATGGATGCATCGAGATCGGAAATTATCGAGTCTGTGAATAAGGCGATAGATAGTGCAGGATTCTCTGATAGTTTGTCTGCTATGCTTTGTATGTTGGGAGAGAGTGTCGTAATTGTACCAAAGGATCCGCATTGGGAAGAAGATTGGATCTACAAGATTTCTGAGGAATTGGAGGGTAACGGACTCTCTTCATTCTCCAGTAGGGTGGGGAAATTACGATAGAGGCTAAGACTTAGAGTTCTCATGGAAATCCTCCAGTGGCTTTAGATCCAAAGGGCTGGAGTCCAGTTTAATCGCTCCCCTTAGCCTTAGCCCGTCGCAGAATCCGTGGCGATAAACTAGTGCTCCATGCCCATACTCTGCTACATACCTGTCTACCTGCTTCTGGGTTTTCTTCTTTGGAAACTTTAGATCGGCTCCAAAGAAGTGCTTGGCGTCTATCCAGGCACATGGGATCCCATTGATTCGGACATCATCGATCAGAAGTAGGTCTGGAGTGATGATTGCTCTACCTTCCTCTTTGGTCTGTTCCCTGAGTAGCTCCTCTTGGCGTCTGAATCGTATCCCCAAAGAGGAGAAGTGGTCACACAGTATCTCTTCGAAAACCTCTGCCGCACTCTGAGTCTCGGTCTGGTTGACCGAGCTAACTCGGTCAACTGACTCAGCAAGTTCGAATTGCTCTCTGTCTCTCTGGTTTAATTTGGAGGGATTCTTGTTTAGAGTGTCCTTAATCCTGGTCTTTGTCCAACCTCTACCGGTTAGTATAGCCCTGAATGTGTTAACTGGAGGTGCATCAAACCTCTTCGATAGGGCAATCACGCTTTCTCCTGAGTCATACCTCCTGCTGAGCTCATTCGACCTACGCATCAATTTTGAGTGAGAGTAAACGCTCTTTTCCTGATTCAGGGCCGCTCTGAGGGATAGAGCCTGTTCCAATGAGATTGGTAGGCCATCCAGATCCGAAGCGATTTCCTGGACTCTCTCCTCCGGAAGAAAGCCAAATTCGCCCGGGATACAGGCAATCTTCCCTGCTTTATTCTGTACCTCCCTAGAAACCGCATTTGTGTTCCATCTGATTTCGGTCTTCCTCGGTGGGGGGTCGATTTCTGCTGGTATTCCCATCGGTCTGGGATTTAGGTCAAACCTGGACAGTGCTCTTTCGATGTCCTCCGATTTGGCGCCCCCGCCCTTATCCATGGGGGGTTTGTTCCCCTTCCTTGGCCTTCGGCGGCGGCCTCGACGTCCTCGACGCCGCTTGGCACTCCCGTCTTCACTCAATGATACCCTCCAGATGATGGAGCCCCATGAACCCACCTGTCAGAGACTACTTTCTCATTCTTGCATAAGCATCATAGAAGTAGTCCCGAATTGGCCAGGGTACGAGGAACATTATTGATGCTAAGAACCATGGAAATGCAAGTTGTCTGCATACTCTCCAAATTGCAGCGCTCTTAGGGAACCATCTCCCGTCTTTGGAAATCAGAAAAATAGAATCCAAGCCCTCCAGTTCCTTTGGGATGTCTAGCAAAATCTCCTTTCCTCGATCACTGTTCTGACCGACTAAGTTTACTCTCGAATATGGGTCTCTTTTCTGTATGAAATCTGCCCATCTGGTACATTTTCCGCATTGGTCATCGAAAAGGACGGTGGTAGTGGATTTTGCAGACATGATTCACCTACAGGAAAGCAATTCCAGGTTCTAACGGGAAGGACATTCTTGCCTTTCCTCCGATGTCTTCTCCTTCTCCTACCCTGTAGGCTTCGACTTTTTCGACTCCTAGGGCGGATGCAATGAAATCTGAGTTAGCTGAGATCATACCCAATTCATCGATTCCCTCTGATAGTAGATACCTGGATCCATCGGACCAAGTGTAGATTTTTCCTCTAGTTTTCTTTCCCCCAACTGTAATCGAGTTCCAGGTATGAAATACCTCTCCTCTTGTTGACTCTTCATTGAATACTTCCAGTGACTTGACGTGCTCCTGGCCATTTGCTTTGAAGTCAAACTCTGAGAAGTGAAGTTTGATGGCTTCCGATGCTAAATCTGATTTCCATATTGGTGACGTTTGTATGACTACTCTGGAAATCGGCTTCTTTGAGTGCCTCTCTGCCAGAGTCCTCAGATTCCTCGCACTGGATATGATGGCCTTCACGTATTCCTCTTCAGCTAAGATGTGCAAGTCATCTGATTCGATGCTGCTAGTAGGAATCTCAAGTGCTGCAAGGAGTTCTTTCCCACCGAAATTATTCCAGAATTCCTCTGCAATGTGAGGTGTCGCGGGGGCGAGCATTGGGATCCACCCCTCTAAGAATTTCATTGCAGTAGTTCTATCAGCGCCCCCTCTCCGAAGGTACCAATTCCAATCTGATAGCATTTCGAAGTGGCTGATCATCACCCCCTCCCTTAGACTGACCTCGGACATTGCTTCGATCCATCGATTCTGGCTCGCTCTCATCCTCGATAACAGCCATCCATCAATTTTCGAAGAAGCATCTGAGAGTGCTAATGCTTCATCGATGGCGTCGAAAAGAGAGTTGATCTGGCGATGGTTTGCCTCCAAGGCGCTATCGGACCAGTCCATTCCTGCCTCAGGATTAGCACCGAACAGAATGAACAGCCTTACTGTATCGGCTCCGAATCTGGAAATCATCTCTTCGGGGCTAACTGTGTTTCCAAGAGATTTGCTCATTTTCGCTGATCTGGTGGATAGTTCTTTTCCACAAGATGGACAATCGGATTCGAAGTAGTCGACATGGTATTCAGAATTGCAATCGGGGCAGTACGGGGCAGGAGCGTTGAGCATCCCCTGACAGACCAATCGCCCGAATGGTTCTCCGACCTCGTTCATCCCAGCATCTCTAGTAAATTTCGTGAAGAATCTAGCGTAGAGTAGATGCATTACAGCGTGTTCTATTCCTCCTATGTACAGGTCAACCCCACCATCCATCCAATAATCTACAGCAGAGCGTTGGAACGGGGAGGCCTCGTTGTTTGCATCGCAAAATCTCATGAAATACCACGATGAGTCGTAGAATGTGTCCATTGTGTCGGTTTCCCGTCTTGCCTCACTTCCACATTTGGGACAAATTGTTTGCACGAAGCTATTGTGCGATTCCAGGGGATTTCCACTTTGGTCTTCGGTGAACACTACGTCTAAGGGTAGCTCAACCGGAAGGTCTTCCCGGGGTACTGGGACAATTCCACATGACTTACAATGAATCATGGGAATAGGAGTCCCCCAGAACCTCTGTCTGCTCAGCAGCCAATCCTTCAGACGATACTCAACTTTGCCATAGCCTAATTGCTTCTTTTCTAGAGCGTTAATTACGGCACCCTTTGCCTGATCTCCAGAGAGTCCGTCAAAACCATCTACTGGAGAGTTGATCATTGGGCCGTATCCTTCGAATGCCCTATTCATTCTCTCGTTGATTTCGCCACCTCTATTTTCTTCGAGTACCCTCCTTATTTCAAGATCGTACTCGGTTGCGAAATCGAAGTCTCTTTGATCATGACCAGGGACTGCCATCACAGCCCCTGTTCCATAAGTAGAGACCACAAAATTACCAGCGTATATTGGGACCATCTCATCGTTTAGTGGATTGATGGCGTGCCTCCCTAGGAAAACTCCCTTCTTCTGCTTCAGCATGTTTACTCTCTCGAACTCAGACATTCGTGAGCATTCTTCTTTGAGTTCTCTCCATCCTTCTTCCCACTCACTACCTGAACACAATTCTTCACACAAAGGATGCTCTGGAGACAAAGTAAGGAAAGTGACTCCGAATATAGTATCAGGTCTGGTGGTGAATACCGCTATTACTGATGAAGAATCGGCCACCTGGAAGTCGATATGAGCCCCATTAGAGCGACCAATCCAGTTCCTCTGCATAGCCTTAACATTCTCTGGGAATGAGATATTATCAAGTTCATCGAGTAACTCATCGGAGTACTCAGTCATCCTTACGAACCACTGTGCCATGTCTCTCTGGACGACTTCCAATCCGCATCTCCAGCATCTATTGTTTCTTACCTGCTCATTAGCCAGAACGGTATCACAGTCAATGCACCAATTTACTGGAGCTGACTTCCTCTCAATCAAACCCTTTTCATTTAGGATTAGGAACATCTCCTGGTTCCAACGATAGTAATCGACATCGGATGTCGCCAAGAAGCGTCTCCAATCGTACGAGTAGCCCATCCTTTCTTGATCGGAACGAATACTAGAGATATTGCTATGTGTGACATCATTAGGATGACCCCCTTCTTTCTTCGCGGCATTCTCCGCTGGCATCCCGAATGAGTCGTATCCCATCGGATAGAGTACATTCTTTCCCATTAATCTCTGGAAGCGTGCCATCGCATCGCCGATAGAGTAGTTCCTGACATGGCCCATGTGCATGTGCCCAGATGGATATGGGAACATCTCAAG
>CERV01055539.1_pt1 | contig 10762 bp, 9 predicted proteins | sample 530871 | NCBI WGS metagenome assembly CERV01 (sample SAMEA2621045, study PRJEB7988) | marine metagenome | biome: marine biome (ENVO:00000447); feature: deep chlorophyll maximum layer (ENVO:xxxxxxxx); material: "saline water (ENVO:00002010), including plankton (ENVO:xxxxxxxx)" | depth 50 m
GGTGTTATTAACTATAGTGATGGTTCCAAATATACAGGTCCATTAGAGGATGGGAAGAGAATAGGTTCTGGATCATTGAATTTTACTGATGGTAAACGATACGTAGGTGAATTTTTAAATAATGAATATAATGGTGAAGGAGAATTAACCTATCCTGACAACTCTAAGTATGTAGGTTTTTTTAATGCAGGTTTATATGATGGAGAAGGAATATTTTCATATATTGATGGAAAAGAGTGGAAAGGAGAATGGATAAAAGGACAAAAATTTAATGGTCAAGGTACTATTAAATATAATGATGGGAAGGAATGGACAGGAGGATATAAAAGAGGAAAGATGGATGGTAATGGTATTTTAAAATATCCAGATGGTTCTAAATACATAGGGGAGCATAAAGAAGGAGAACGAAATGGATATGGTATATTTACTTATTTCGATGGAAAACAATGGGAAGGAGAATGGAAGGATGGAAAAAAATATAACGGTGAAGGTACTTTAAAATATGAAAATGATGAAAAATGGGAAGGAAAATGGGAAGACGGATTAAAACTAACAGGTAGAGGAACCATCAATTATGAAGATGGTTCCAAATATGTGGGTGAATATTTAGAAGGATCATATAATGGAGTTGGTACGCATACATATCCAGATGGAATGAATTGGGAAGGGGAATGGAAAGATGATAAAAGAGTAAATGGAAAAGGATTTATTAAATATATAAATGGATCGATTTACGAAGGATTATTATTAAATAGTGAATATGAAGGAAAAGGAATATTTACCTATTCAGATGGAAATAAATGGATAGGAGAATGGAAAGAAGGGAAAATGGTTGCTGGTCATGGTACTGTAAAAAATTCAGATGGATCAACTTATGTTGGTGAATATTCTTATAGAGAATATAATGGACTTGGTACGTATACATATCCAGATGGTAAACAATATGTAGGTGAGTTTAAGGATGGAGAAAGACATGGCAGAGGAACGTATACATATACTGATGGTAAACAATATGTAGGTGATTTTAAGCATGGAGAAAGAAATGGACGGGGAACATTTATTTATACTGATGGAAAACAGTATATAGGTGACTTTAAAGATGGAGAGCGAAATGGATATGGCAAATATTTATATCCTAATGGGCAGCAATACAAAGGTGAATTTAAAGATGGAGAAAAGCATGGTATAGGAACATTAATTTACCCTGAAGGAGACAAATGGACAGGTGAATGGAAGGAAGGAAAAAAGTTAACTGGTAAAGGAACTATCAATTTTTCAGATGGTTCAAAATATATTGGTGGATTAAGAAACGGTATTTACAATGAACAAGGAATCTATACGCATTCAAATGGATTTAAATATATTGGTGAATTTAGAAATGGTACATTTGTAGGCCAGATACTTTCTGAAGGAAATCCAGCATTTTGGGGTAGTTTTGATGGAGAGTGGACTTATTATGATGAAGATGGATTAATTAAGATTACTGACCTAGATAATAATTGGTTACAGTAAAAACTATAATTCTTTATAATTTGTGATACAGATCATTTGAATTATTAATTAAATCAGACAATTTTACTTTAGTATGATTGTATCTGATTTTAGCAAAAAGTTTAATCCAAAAATCCGCGATCTTTATAATGATTTAGGTATACTATTTAGATATGATAAAAAGATCAGCGATCAATATTCCATTGATAATGATTGTATTTCTATTGTTCAAAATAGATTCCAGTTGATAAATATAAATAGAGTAATAAACTATAGAAATAACCTATCAGATAATGATTTTTTCTTTTTTAGAAATACTAGGTTGCCAATATCTAAATTAAGTAGGCTTTATTTGGCACATAATGTGTATAGTAATCTTGATTTGCATAATATGTGTTATGTTTTTTATTCAGATCATAATTACCCAAATTAATATTTATCCTTTTTTACAATATCCTATTTTTTCCTTATTGAAACATTTTCTTTAATAAGATGTATAAAAATACGTATGCAATTGTGATGTACTCCATTTTAATGGTCTTACATTGTATCATTAATGTATTTTCTAGAAGCATGAAAGCAAGTTATATAAGGATAATTTTATTGTTTTTCACTCTTTCGTTACCTGTTTTTGGTCAAAATTGGTTTCAATCCCGTTTGATCGAAAAGCAAATAGATATGGCTATTGACCATTTTAACGAAGATCGTTTTGCCATTTCAGAAACAATTTTAAATAAACTTATGGAAAAACCACTTGGCGCTTATGAACCAAAGTCTAGAATGATGTTAATGAAAACAGCTTATGCACTCAATAAAAAAGAAAATATTAAAATTATAGGACGTGAGTTTTTAGAATTATTTCCTGATAATGAATATGTTAAAGATATTTATCTAAAGTTTGGTGATACATTTATTGATGAGCAGAATTTTAATTCTGCTTTTCGCATGTATATAAAAGCAAGGACTTTAAGTAATAATCAAGATTTTACCTTTTTAGTTGATCAAAGATTATTAAATACAATTCAATTAAATATTTCTTCATCGACAATTTCTGAATTATCTATGATCTCTACGAAAAGTTCTGAAAGAATTATTTGCACTTTGGCAAAATCATTTAATGATATTTCATCAGGTAATCCAGACGAATGTGCTCTTTCTCTTTATCAATTAAATCCGGAAGATATTCCTGTAAACTATTTTGATATATATGAAAAATTACTTAGAGCATCTTATCAGCCTGCAGTAAAGACTATATCTGTTGGTGTTGTTATCCCATTGAGTGGAGATAATATGATTCAAGGAAATTCTTTTTTAAGAGGAATGCATAAAGCATTATTATCTATTAACAATTCTGATAGTAAAATATCATTTTTAATTAAAGATAATCAAGGTGGTCAAATACAGACTATACGTGCAGTAAATGAATTAGAAAGAAATCCTGCGATTAAAGCTATTATTGGACCTATTTCTGAATCAAATGCAATCATAGCAGCAAATGCTCTTCAAGGTAAAAATATTCCATTACTTATTCCAAATGCTACCATGGATGGAATAACATCTCTCGGAAAAAATATTTATCAACTTAATTCAAATTTATCAATGCGTGGTAAGCTGGCTGCAAGGTATATAACAAATATTTTAGAATTAGATAGCATCGCTGTTTTATCTCCGGCTGATAATTTTGGCCGAGCATTAACGGATGCGTTTGTAAAAGAAGTGAATCAACTAGGGAAAAAAATAGTTGGAGTAGAACGTTATTCTGGTGTCCCAACAGATCTAAAACGTCAATTTAAAAATTTACGTAAAATTGCTTTTGAACTTGAAGAAAAAGAAAATAATTACGATGAATATCTGGGTATGGTTTTTGATAGTTTAGATTATCTTTTTGAATTATCTGATGATGATTTATTTGATATTCCTGAGGATGAAGAAGAAGAGTTGACGGCATCAGATTCATCTAAAATAAAACTCAATACTATTCAAGCTATTTATGCCCCAGTTCACTCAGAACATTTAGCTTATATAGGCACACAATTTCCAATGTATTATTTTGATACACAAATTATTGGTAATGATAGTTGGAAAAATTTAGATGTTTTAAATCAAAGTAATATTGGTCCACACATGGAAGGACTAGTTATTATTTCAAATAACTTTTCTATTGATACAAAAGATCATATTTATAACCAAGCACTGGATTGCACGCAATTGATTCATTCCATAATTAATGATCATGATAATGCAAGATTGTCATTAGCAAAAAGACTTTCAAATTTATCTGATTTTAATGGTGAATCTCATAATATTAGATTTTTTGATTCAAATTTAAATTCCTCATTACAGGTTTTACGTTATAATAATAATCAAATTATTAGATCTGGGTATTTCATGGGGGATTCTCTTTTGTCTTTAGAAGGCATTGCTCCCTAATTACTTTATTTAATATGTATCATAAATCATATATGGATTTATCAGATATATTTAGATCTGATAAAATTCATGCTGCCTTTTCATTAAAGACGCTTTTTAATAGTGGTAATGAAAGAAAATTACTTTCTTCACTTATTAATTTAGATCCCAAAAAAATTGTTACTCCTGAACAAATTCATTCATCAGAGGTAAAAATAGTAGATACTCCAGGAAAAATTTCTTCAACAGATGCAATTATTAGCTCTTCAAAATCATTAGTATTATCAATCCAAGTAGCCGACTGTATTCCATTATATTTAGCCGACCCTTATAATAATGTTATAGGTTTAGTGCATGCAGGATGGAGAGGTATAGAAAAGGGAATTGTAGAAAATAGTATTAATAAAATGATAAGCAAAGGTGCTCATAGTAATAAAATCATTGCATACATTGGTCCATCTATACAAAAATGCTGTTTTGAAATTGGACCAGATGTTTCTAAAAAGTTTCCTAGAAATTTTCAAATTTTTAGTAACTCAGATAGATCTTTTCTAGATTTACAAGAATTAACTAAAAATATTCTCATAAAAAATTCTGTTTTACATAAAAATATTATTTCTTCTAATGAATGTACTAAATGTAATAGCGATAAATTCTTTTCATATAGAAATACCGGATCAAAAAGTGGTAGAATGATTGGGGTTATTGGTTTAACATAATATTGTTAACTCAATAAATTAAATGCATTATATCGACACTCTTATTCTAGGTATTCTTCAGGGTTTAACAGAATTCCTTCCTATTAGCAGTTCTGGACATTTAGTTCTTGGGCAATATTTTTTAAATATCTATATGCCAGGGAATGCTTTTGAAGTAGTGCTACATATTGGAACTTTAATGAGTGTAATTACCGTTTTTAGAATAGAAATTAAGTCAATTATATGTGACCTCAGTAATTCTTCAAATAAATTCTATCTTTATGCGTTGGTTTGTGGAACTATTCCTGCTGTAATAGTAGGAATAGTTTTAAAAGATATGATATCATTAATTTTTGATGATATTAGATTTGTTTCTTTATCATTGATTATTACTGGAATTATTTTAATTAGTTCAAGATTTATCATTATAAGAAATCTAAAATTAACTATGTTAGTAGCGTTTATTATAGGATTGGCGCAGGCAGGTGCAATAATACCAGGTATTTCTAGATCTGGAATGACCATTTGTATGGGTCTTCTAATGGGCTTATCTGCTCCTGATGCAGCTAAATTCTCTTTCTTATTATCAATACCAGTTATAATTGGTGCGGGTTTATTAACTGCTATAAATGTTAAAGCTATACCTTTTGGATTTGATATTATTTTGATAGGAGTTTCATCTTCTTTTTTAGTTGGTTGGATATCATTAAAATGGTTACTTACAATATTAAACTCGGGTAAGCTATATTGGTTTGGTATCTATTGTTTATTAATTGGTTCTTATGTCTTGATGAAGTGAAATGACTATTGTAGGAATAATTTTTATATTCTATTTATCTTTTCTTATTGGTGTCGGATTGATGTCCATCAAGCATAATAAGTCTCAAGAAGATTATTTATTAGCAGGTAGAAAACTTGGCCCATGGGTTACTGCTTTTTCAGAGAGGGCATCAGGTGAATCAGCATGGCTTTTACTTGCATTGCCAGGTGCTGCAATATCTATTGGGCTGGGAGAAGCGTGGACTGTTTTGGGTATAACTTTAGGAATAATTGCTTCATGGTATATAATTGCAGAAAAATTACGAATAGAAACAGAAAAATATAGTGCATTAACTATACCTGGATATCTGCATAGAAAATATAATGACAATTCAAATATCATCAGATTATTTTCATCTATAATAATTGCTTTTTTCTTTTTATTCTATGTTTCAGCCCAGTTTCATGCTTCAGGTAAAGTAATTAATACTCTTTTTGGCCTTTCTTCTATTGATGGTATAGTTATTGGGGCAATAGTTATCATTTTATATACTTTAATGGGTGGTTTCTTTGCTATTGCATGGACAGATCTTCTTCAAGGAGTACTAATGATTGGAACTTTAGTATTTCTTCCCATAGTTGGAATTATTGAATTGCAAAATACTGATCGTTCATTTTATGAAGTTCTTAATCAAGTTGGTGAATCTAAATCTTCTTTTACTATGGGAAAAAGTGGCCTAGCAGCAATAAGCGTCGTCTTAGGAGGTCTGAGCTGGGGTTTAGGCTATTTAGGTCAACCCCATTTAGTAATACGTTATATGGCTATACGAGACCCTAAAGATATAAAAAAGGCAAAATTAATTGCAATATTATGGGCCCTACCAGGTATTACAGGTGCTTTTATGATAGGTCTAGTTGCACTAAATTATTTTGGTCCTGAATTTTTTAATATTAATGATGTTGAGCAGGCAATGCCATTGTTAGCAACTGAACTTTTACCACCTATACTTGCAGGATTATTAATCTCGGGAGCAGTTGCTGCTATGATGTCCACAGCAGATTCCCAACTTTTAGTTTCTACTTCTGCAATTACTGAAGATTTTATTCATCAGTATTTAGGGTTAAATATCTCTGAAAAGACTCTTTTATTGATTAATCGCATAACAATAATAATTCTGGGTATAATCGCTTTTGGTATAGCTATATTCTCTGAAATTACAGGTAAAAATATTTTCAGTGTTGTAAGTTATGCTTGGAGTGGATTAGGATCATCATTTGGGCCAGTACTTGTACTTAGTCTATGGTGGCCTAAAACTACTCGTAAAGGTGTTATTGCCGGCTTATTAACCGGTTTTAGTTCAACTATCATCTGGGCGAATACTGATCTTAAACTTATTATATCTGAAAGACTTGTTAGCTTTATTTTTGCTTTCATTATGGTAATATTAGTTAGTTATACAGATAAAGAAGAATCTTAATGCGTTCATCTGGAGAACTTTTACGAGATGTTAAGAAAGGAAATATTGATCCAGTCTATTTCCTATTAGGGGGTGATTATTATCTCCAAAATTTAATAATCAATGAAATAAGTAAAACTATTTTTAAAGAAATTAAACAGGATAAGACATTTTTATTTCCTGATGAAATGAAAAGTGAGGATATTATAAATAAAATCACTCAAAATGATTTATTCTCATCAAAAAAGTTATTAGTTATAAGAAATCCAGGATCTTTACGAAATAAAGCTAGGTTAGATTTTTTATCATACTGTAAAAATCCAATGATAAATAATTGTTTAATTATTATTGAAGATGACTTTAGTGATCGAAAATCTATAACAAAAGAATTAAAAAAAATCAATAATACTATTTCAGTCCAAACACCTTTTCCCAATGAGATGCGAAAATGGACAAAATTTATTCTTTTGGAAAAACAGTTAAACTTTCAAGAAGAAATTATTGATATAATAGTAGAAATTGCGGGTGACTCTTTATTTCATATATATAATGAGATAGAGAAAATGTCTTTAAACGTAGATAATAATGACGAATTAACTAAAGATTTTATAGATCAAACATCAGGCTGGAGAATGCAATATAGACGATGGCAGTTTTTTCAGTCCCTAGGAAAAAGAGATTTAGATAAATCTTTAATATTAGGATTGTCATTGCTTAATCAGGGGAATTCCATGATTAGCTTAATGTACCCTTTAACTGCATTTTTTCAGGAATTATTATTTTTGAAGAAAAGAAGTGGAACTTTTTCATTGAAAAATAGTTATATACCTCTACCGCCATCTGTGATTAAGCAAATTCCACAGATAGCAAATAGATTTAACAAGGAGGAAATTGAATACGCACTAACTATTTTAGGTAAAATAGATCAGCGTTTGAAAACTACTAATCTATCAGATGAAGCATTATTCTCAAATTTCCTATTCTCAATCTTACAAGCAAATGGATAAGAAGTTTATTTTTACAGATGAAGAGCTTATAAGTAGGTTCCAAAATGGAGAAGAACAGGCTTATATAGAGCTAGTAAATAGATATAGAGATCGCTTGATGTCATTTATATACCGCTTTGTAAATGATCAAGTTGCAGCTGAAGATATTGTTCAGGATACATTGGTAAAATTATATACTCATAAAGATTATTATCGTAACATAGCAAAATTTTCTACATGGATTTATACAATTGCAGGAAATTTGGCAAAAACAGAATTGCGAAAGAACAAACGTAGAAAAGTCACAAATCTAAGTGATATGGGAAGTGATGATTGGGAGTTTGAGATTCCTGCTAAAGAAGATACTGCTGAAGAGGTACATAACCAATTTGATGGTGAACAAATTAACAAAGCTATACAAACCTTACCTGACCATTTTCGTGAAGTAATAATTTTACGAGATATTCAGGAACTTTCTTATGAGGAAGTGAGTAATATAGTAGAGGTTCCTTTAGGAACAGTAAAATCACGAATAAATCGTGCACGTTTACAGTTACAAGAAATGTTGAAAGAATTAAGATAGGAGAAAGTAATATAGATGGAACGTTATCAGTTTGAGGATTTAATATCCGATTATATAGAAAATAAACTTCCAGTTGCTAAGAGAAAAGAATTCGAAGCATTCATGGAAGAAAACCTGGAAGCAAAAAAACAAATTGAATCAATTCGTTCATTATTGAATTCCATGAAAGATCTACCAGAAATAAAAACTTCTGATAATTTTATGGAAAACTTGATGAAAAAAGTAGAATTTGAAAAAAATAGACCTTCTAAGAATAAATATGTGAATCCAAATAGAATGAAAACATATTTTGGATTTACACCAGTTTATGCAACGGCAATGAGTTGTTTAATTGTAGCTTTAGTAGTAGTTGCATTGCAATTAATGCCAACGGATAAATTCAACTTAATCTCTGTGCCTAATAATATAGTAGAACAGGAAACGGTAATACCAAGCCCATCAAATGTAATTAGTCCAAATCAAGATTTGATGTTAGCAGAGGATGATGATACAACTAATGTAGATAAACCAAATAGATTAAATAGTGGACAGTTTGATAAAAAGATTAAGCTGGTAGGTAATAAATAATATCTAACAAATAAATCAGCAAACTATCTTCAAAAATACGGCTAGTTTCCGTAAGTTTTACTTATAGGATCTATCTGTTGTGATTAATCTAAGACAATTTGCGATAACTACAATTCTTGTTCTGTTATTTATATTGTTTATTTATCCATCGCCTTCAGGTAATGGATATCTATTAGTTAAAATCTTTGTCTTTGTAAGCATATTAGTCCTTTTTTACCAATACAATATAGATTCTGAAGAAGATAGAGCGAAGACAGCTAAATCCATTAATTCAAATGGAAATGTCCCTGATAATAAAGATTTTACAATTGAATTAAGAGAAAACTATGATTCTTTATTAGACTTAGTTTTCAAATCAATTATTGCAATGAATCCAGAATATGAGTGCGCTACTTATATATTAAATCCAAAAATAAATAATTTAGTTTTACAGAAATCTTCTTCAGGTGATTTTCCCAAAAAGATAATTCAGGATAATCCATTAATAAATAAAATAATTGATCATGATCAACCATTTTTAATCCAACAGAGTGAATATAAAAATGAATGGTCAGATTTATTTGGTGATAAGTCATGGAGAGGAAGCGAATGTATTTTAGGGATACGTTTGGAATATAATGAACATGTTAGGGGATGTTTAATCTTAATGGCAAATCATTTTAAGAGCGTAAATGATAGAGATAAAAATATATTGTTTCATTTAGCAAAATATTTATCAATGGGTATTAGCAAACTCCAACGTATAGAAAAATTGTTGGGAGATAAAGATTATCACTTAAGTATATCAAAATTATTTAATCAGATTAATATTATTTCTAAAGATGAAGAAATCTTGGAACAGGTAAAAGATTTATGCAGATCATTTTTAAGATATGACAAATTAACAATTACGTTTCCAAAACCTAATTCTTCATCTGCAAAAGTTAAAATGATAGATGGTTTTAACGAAGATTCTAAACTTGGAGATATTATTGAAATAGATAATACTTTACATGGTTTGCCATATAAATTAGGTGAGATAATTAATTCTTCTAATTGGGCAGAGGAATATTCAGTGAAAGGACGATTTATACAAGGCGATATACAACAGTATAATTTTCATTCAATTCTATCTATACCTATAAAAAATGAAAATAAAATATTAGGAGCTATTTCTATTGAGAGATTAGAAAAATCTGAATTCTCAAATAAGGATATAGAATTTCTTAGACTATTATCAGAAACTTTAGGTTCAATTATATCTTGGAAAAATGAATATTCAAAAATGTATAAAAGCGCTATACATGATGGTTTGACAGATTTATTAAATCATAAAGCATATAAGGAGAGATTAACTGAAGAATTAAGTCGTGCAAAACGTTTTAAACAAAGTTTAGTATTATTAATTCTAGACCTAGACAAATTTAAGAGAATTAATGACACTTATGGGCATTTATACGGAGATTACGTTTTAACTAATGTATCGATGATATTAAAAGATAGTGTGCGTAACATAGATATCTGTGCTCGATATGGTGGAGAAGAATTTGCTATTGTTCTAGTAAATACTGATGTTGAAAATGCTAGACCAGTTGCAGAAAGAATAATAGAAAAAGTTTCTGAATTTAATTTTAACAAAGATGGTATTGAAGAAAGAATGACTATAAGTGCTGGTATGTCTGAATATCCAAAGAATTCTTTAGAGATGAAGGAGCTAATTGCTCATGCAGATCTAGCAATGTATGAGGTTAAGAAAAATGGTGGAAATGCTGTGATTGCGCATGGAGATTATTAAAAATATGATACATTCATATTAAATTAATATTTATTAAA
>CERV01045242.1_pt1 | contig 10758 bp, 7 predicted proteins | sample 530871 | NCBI WGS metagenome assembly CERV01 (sample SAMEA2621045, study PRJEB7988) | marine metagenome | biome: marine biome (ENVO:00000447); feature: deep chlorophyll maximum layer (ENVO:xxxxxxxx); material: "saline water (ENVO:00002010), including plankton (ENVO:xxxxxxxx)" | depth 50 m
TTGTCGCAGTTACAAGAGCTGTTCCAGCGTATCGATAAAAGTAAATTATTTCAATCATTTGTTATTGCAGTTATTGTTGTTTCTGCACTGACCGTAGGTGCACATACCTATTCGTTACACCCTACCGCTGAGCTATTTCTACATTGGATGGATATAGGCATTACGGTGTTTTTCTTAATCGAACTAGTTATTCGTTATATTGCCAGTAAAGGTATCAGAGACTTTTTCTCCAAAGGCTGGAACATATTTGACTTCATTATAGTGATCGGAAGTTTATACCCTGCGGCAGGCTCGACTATTTTTATTGCTCGACTGCTGCGTATTTTCCGCGTACTACGTTTGGTGTCTATGATCCCAGAGCTGCGCTTATTAGTGAACTCACTAATAAAAGCTATCCCGCAAATGGGCTACATTGCGCTGCTAATGTTTGTAATTTTTTATATTTATGCCGCTACAGGTAGCATGTTATTTGCTGAGATAAACCCGGTACTGTGGGGCGATGTGTCTATTTCTATGCTTACCTTGTTTAGAATCGCCACCTTCGAAGATTGGACCGACGTGATGTACGAAACCATGGCGGTATACAAATTAAGTTGGATTTTTTACTTAACCTTTATCTTTTTAACTGCATTTGTATTCTTAAATATGATGGTGGGGGCTATTTTAGAAGTAATGAGTGAAGAGCATCGCAATGCACGAGAAGAGCAAGCCGATACAGACTCACTGCCCGCAACCCAAGGCCAAGTAAACGAATTGAAAACACAACTGGCAGAGTTAAAACAATTACTCAAAAATAAGTAGCAGATTGAATAGGGCAAGTATGCACTTGCCCTATTGTTTATACTTTAAACTTACCTACTAAATCAGTTAATATCGATGAAAGACGACTCATTTCATTGCCATTCTCACTGGTGCTAACAGCAATATCACTCACCTCATCAGCCGAGTTTTTAATTTCTGTCACATTTCGATTGATGTCTTCAGCGACGTGTTGCTGCTCTTCAGCAGCGGTGGCTATTTGCGTATTTAAATCACTAATATTAACAATAGATGCCGTGATCTCACTAAACTGTTGTTGCGCAGAATGCGCAAGTTCTACAGTTTTATTGGTGGTTTCTATGCTGCGTTCCATGTCTTTAGAGACTTTAGAAGACATCGTACGTAACTTATCAAGCTGCGATGCTACTTCTTCGGTCGACTCTGCAGTACGTTGTGATAACGCACGAACTTCATCAGCAACCACTGCAAAACCACGCCCATGCTCACCAGCTCGCGCAGCTTCAATTGCAGCATTCAATGCTAATAAATTAGTTTGCTCTGAAATGCCACGAATAACGCTCAAAATCGACATAATATTTTCACTTTCAGTATCGAGTTGAGTAATGTCTGCTGAGGCATTATTTATTACATCACAGAGCTGCACCACACTTTCTACGGTTTGAGTAATAACCGATTGCCCTAAATCTGATGCTTGTTGTGTTTGAACCGCTAAATCGGCCGCATTCGCACAACTACTCGACACTTCATTAGCAGTGGCAGCCATTTCATTAATAGCCGTTGCCGCCATTTCTAAAGCTTGTTGTTGTTGGCTAGTAGAGCTTGTTAGTTGAGCTGCTTGTGATGATGTTTGCGATGAGGTTTTACTAACATTTTGTGCGCATTCATTGATTTGCTTCACCAGCTCACTGATCAAATTTAAAAATAAGTTAAAGCTGGTGGCTAGTTTAGCGGTTTCATCTTTGGTTTTTATTGTTAAGCGCTGGGTTAAATCACCGCCGCCTTGCGATATTTCAGTTAAACCATCGCTCACCTCAACAATTGGAGCTGAAATAAGTTTAGAAATATAACTCGCTATCGCAACAAATACGGCAATTAATATCGCGCTAATAATTAAAATGGTGTACGCCATCGCATTGGCCGCACTCATTACCTCAGACTTTTCTACCACCCCAATAAACTTCCAACCTAAAATGGGAGACGTATAAATATTGGCCATATACTGTTTTCCATCAATATCTACATCAAACAGGCCTTTGCTATTTTTAGCTAAATCGGCGTATTTAGCCCCCTCAATATCTGCTAGGTTTTTGAATCGGTAATCTGGGTGTTTCACATCCACCAGCACACTGCCGCTGTCTTCAATCAACATTAAGTAACCTGTTTCGCCTAATTTAATATCGGCAATAATATCGGTAAGCCCGCCCAATGAAACATCCATCCCTTGAGCACCAATTAATTCACCGTTATCAATAATAGCTTTAACCGTGGACACATCACTAAATCATCAGCAGCCCAGTAATACGCATTAGTACGGGTTGTTTTACCGTTCGCTTGTTTAGCTGTTTTGTACCATGGGCGCTGACGAGGATCATAATTGGCGTTTACGTTTCCCATTGGCCATTGAATATAACCACCTTGTTCATTCCCCTAAATATAAGCAAGCCCAGGGTGAGTCTCACCAAAATGATTAAATAAACTGTAAGCAGCTTGCTCCGTCGGACTTTGGTTAGGGTGATCAAGCATTACCTTAGTGCCAACATTCATATGCGTTTTTATGTTTTCACGGGCATTTTTAATCGTTTGGTGGGAGGCTAAGTAGTCCACGTTTTTAGCAATTTCAGCAAAAAACATAGTAATTGCATTATCAACTTGGCGGGCTTCACGTTCACTTAACTGAGAAAAATTATCAAGTGCTTGCTCTCTGGTTTGGGAAATAACTAAAGCAGCTATAATTAATAACGGCAAGGCAATTGCAGATGCAAAGGAGAGCTTTAATTTTTTTGATATATTCATGAAGTTAACCTCTAAAAACACTCTTAAGAATATAGTGTGGCTAAAGGGGTTGAGCAAGAAATAATATGAGAATGTTTCGAAGAGGCAATAAAAAGGTTAGCAATTAGCTAACCCTTTAACTTGATGAACTAGAAAATTACTCACCGTCTACAATAATTCGTAACATCCGGCGAAGTGGCTCCGCTGCACCCCATAAAAGCTGATCGCCCACGGTAAAGGCGCTAATGTATTTTGGCCCCATAGCGAGTTTACGAATACGGCCAACAGGAATACTCAGCGTACCGGTTACTTTAACTGGAGTTAAGTCGGTACTGGTAATGTCGCGCTGATTAGGAATAACTTTAACCCACTCATTGTGCGAGGCTAAAATTTCTTCTATTTTTTCTACACTAATATCTTCACGTAGTTTAATGGTCATCGCTTGGCTATGACAGCGCATTGCACCAATACGTACACATAAACCATCTATAGGCACAGGCTGTTTAGATGAGCCTAAAATTTTGTTGGCTTCTACTTGCGCTTTCCATTCTTCTTTTGATTGACCGCTTGGCATAGGCACATCAATCCATGGGATTAAGCTACCCGCCAGTGGCACACCAAACTGGTCTTGTGGCAAATCGCTTGATGCCATTTTTTCGCTGACTATTTTATCAATTTCTAAAATAGCTGAACTTGGGTTATCTAGTTGCTGTGCAACACTTGCATGAATAGCCCCCATTTGAGCTATGAGTTCTTTCATATTGCGTGCACCCGCGCCCGATGCTGCTTGGTAAGTCATTGGGGTTACCCATTCGATTAGGTCTTGCTCAAATAAACCACCCAGCGCTAGTAGCATAAGTGAAACCGTGCAGTTACCACCTACAAAGGTTTTAACGCCTTGCTCTAGCCCTTGTTCAATGACATCTTTGTTAACAGGGTCAAGTACGATAATACTGTCGTCACTCATACGCAGTGCAGAGGCTGCATCTATCCAATAGCCATCCCAACCTGATTCACGTAATTTTGGATACACCGCATTGGTATAATCGCCACCCTGACAGGTAACAATAATGTCCATTTTTGCAAGCTCAGAAATATCGCTGGCATCTAAAAGCGGTTTAGCTGCACCCGCTAACTCAGGGCCAAGCTGACCTGCTTGTGAGGTGGTGAAAAAGGTGGTGTCGATATGTGCAAAATCATGTTGTTGTTCCATTCGCTCTAGTAACACTGAGCCTACCATGCCGCGCCATCCGACTAATCCTACTTTTTTCATTGTTTGTTCCACTGTTTGATTCATAAAAGGAGCCTATACATTAAAAATTAAAAATTCATTGCGTGAGATTTAATTTTTACAGCCCTAAGCTAACACCACCAGCACGCTAAAACTAGTCAATAAACTGTAACTTAAATATTTTTCATACACATAAAAAAGCCCTGTATAAAATACAGGGCTAATGAGTAGTTAGGCGTTGTTATAAATCCTATCCTTGGGCTTTTACTTAAAACTCGTAACTATAACTAATATCAAAATTCATACCGACTTCTTTAGAGCGAACAATAATATCTGATTGGGATACTTCTTGATCTTCATTAAGCAGGTTTTTAACTTTAAACTTCACCTTAGAGTTAAAGTCAGGGTAAAAGGTATAAACTAAATCAAGTGAATGAAATGGCTGCTCATAAGCATCATCTCGACTCGCAACACCTGCTGCTAAAATACGTTCACCAAAAACGTTATAAACCAAAGAACTACTGTGCATACCATCGAGTGAATCATAGTTAAGTTGTAAATTAACTACGTACTCTGAATGACCCGTCATACGTTTTTTAGGATTAGTTAAGGTACCCGCAAGCGCAGGGTCGATAGACGCTTCTGAGTCACTCAAGGTAATATTACCGCTGGTAAATAAGCCTTCAGATAAAAACGTGAGATCTTGCAACCATTCAGCTTCTATACCGTAGACCTCAGCGGTTTCACCATTAATAAATGAGGCTGAATAGTCTTCATCGCCAATATTAAGAACGGTTTCAATGGGTGCAGTAATGTCTTTGTAAAAGGCAGCCACACTAAACGAGTTACCCGCTTCACCATAATATTCATAACGTAAGTCGTAGTTTTTAATTGGGCTACTTTTAAGCCCCGTACGGCCAAACGTTCTGATATCGGTAAGTGGATCAAAGTAGGTAACCGGCACTACTTCACGAAAATCCGGACGAACCACCGTTTCACCATAACCTGCACGTATTTGATAGTTATCCGCACCTACGTAGGTAATAGAAAGCGCAGGGTACCAATCGTCTGAAACAATAGAGCCCGCTTGAATTTTTTCAGGGTCGTAGAAAGTATTCAAGTCATCTTGATCAAATATTAGGCTAGATGTACCAATAGACGTTTGTTTAAATTGTTCATAGCGTACACCACCGCTAATGCGTAGCCATTGATCATAAAACACATCAAATGAGGCATAACCCGCATCAACTTTTTGTCCTGCTAGGTAATCATCCGCATCAGGAGCTGTTGGTTCATTAAAATCAACCAGTATCGCGTTATTATTAATAAACTCATCGCTTAGATACCCGCTATTATTTAGCGCATTATCACTGCCATCATTAATGGTGATACCAGCACCGCCACTGTTATTAATAGCAAAACTTGAGGTATTAAAAATACGCGCTCTATCTGAAAAGTCATACCCTACTTTAAACTCAACATCCATACTGTCAAAGCTAAGCGGTAAGTTTAAATTACCACTGTAAGACTTTACGCGTTCTTCCATGTTGGTGTATGACATAATCACACGATTATCATCACCCGTGATTTGAGAACCCGCATACGACCCGTCGGTGTTGTACTCATCGCGAAATTCAAAATCAGCATTCGTCGGAATATCCGTGGTTGCTTTTGCTTCGGTATACTGCCAATCAGCGCCAATCCCCATGTAATCTAAAAAGGTGTGCTGACCAATAAACTGGGTAATATTGAGTTGTCGCTCTTCATAGTTAAAAGTATGGTTACGATTAGCGACCCCATCCCCTGCAATACTAAATGTTGAACTACCCGCTGGACTTTGCGAAATCGCAATTTCAGACTCATCTTCATTATCAATAATGTACAGCTGCTGCGCTGATATGCTGTGGGTATCTAGGGTATAGCCTAAACTAAATGACGCATTATAACGCTCGTTTTCTGTGGTCACTTGAGCATTTTTTACTGTATTAAAACATGAATTTGCAACATCATCGGCAGTATTTAGTGCTGTCGTACAGTCAATTTTTCCGTCTTCATTTTTTAAATCTTGGCTTATCACTGAGCTAAATCGGTCTTCAAAATCCCACTCATTTTTATAAGCGCCAGAAAGCATAAAGCCTAACTTGCCGCCAAAGTAAGATTCGCTAAAGCTATCACCGTAATGGGCTTTAATATTGTATTGTGGATCGAGAGAGTCTTCTTTTAACTCATAACCACGCGGTAACGACTTAAGCAATTCGTTATTAATCGCAGTCGCTTGCTCTGCACGCGTTGTGTCACCATCGACTAAGCCATCGCGTTCTACTATGTTGCCAATACCAAAAACACCTCGGTATTGTGTTATTGCAGATGATAACGCATCAGGTAGTCCGCTTTCTTTACGGTTGTAAGTAAAGCCGTCACTTGCAGCAGTGTTATAACCAACACCCGCCTCTACACCCGCTGTAAACTCGTTCGGTGCAGTTTTGGTTCTAATGTCAATATTACCGCCACCAAACGCGGCAGGCATATTTGGTGAGTAAGCTTTTTGTACCGCCATGCTAGAAATAATACTAGCGGGAAAAATATCAAGCGGGATCACATTGCGAGTTAAATCGGGGCTGGGTATGTACGCTCCATTTAAACGTGCGCTCGAATAACGCTCACCTAAACCACGCACATAAATGAACTTGCCATCAACGAGGGTTAAACCGGTTACACGCCTAAGAGCAGAGGCGGCATCGCTATCGCCAGTACGCGCTAATTGCTCTGAGCCTAAAATATCGGCTACAAAGGCTTGGTTTTTTCGCTCTTCAACCACAGCAGCAGCACTGCCTTGTAAACGCGTACCTACTGCCACTACTTCTTCTATTTCTTGGGCTACATCAACATCATTTTGCGCAGCGAACAGGCTTACAGATTGGGCACACAGCCCTAAACCAATCGCCCATGTAATTTGATTAAGTCTATGCTTTTTAGACATAAGATACATCCTGATCAGATTATACAAAAGAGGCGCCAAACGCTTATTATGCAAGCTCCAAGGCGCCTTCAAAAGTTTATAAATAGTGTTAAATTAGTCTGCGTTAGCCGCGGCTACTGCTGCTTCAACCCATTTATACCAATTTGACGTTGTATCCTGATCCGATACGGCACCGATGTAATTAACCGAATCAAAGAACGCATCTGTTGTACTTAAATCAGTAGCAGTGACGCTCACATCTGAAGAAGCCGTATTAGTAGCAAAACCATTAGCAGCAAGAACAGCAACGTCATCAGTTAAAATTTCACTGGCACCGCCATTTTCAAACCAGGCAGTTTTAGTTTGTCCGGCAAGTGGGCCACCAGCAAAAGTATCGGTATTAGCGAAATTATTTGAACACGCCATTACTGAGCTAGTAAAAGAGATGTTATCGGCTTGCTTTTCACCATCACCTGAGAATTCGATACATTGAGTATTAACGGCGTTTTTCTTAACAATTAACGCGTTATAAATGCTTGAATTAAATTGGTCATCAAACTTGTAAGCTTGTGAAGGGTCATCATCACGAACTGAATTGCCATCAGTTGTAATCACAGTCACATTTGCAACCATCGGGTTTGAAGGTGATACTTGCGCAGAAGATGAACCTTTAACGCCGTCAGACTCAAAACCATTATTACCCATATTAACCACAGAACCATCGTTAAGCGTTACCGTACCGTGTTGAACAAATAAGTACTGCGCCTTACCTTGCCAACCGGCATCAAAGTCAAACGAATCATCTTGGGTATCAGTCACTGCAATATGCTTAAGCGTGGTTGCACCACCAAAAATTTCAATACCGTCATCAAAGCCTTGGTGAATATGAATGTAATCAAACTCAGAGCCAGAACCAACAGCATTAAGTGTTAATGAATTTAAATCGTCGCCTTCACCACCCACGCGAGGGCCAGAGCCTGCATACCATACTTTAGCCCATTTAATATTACCGCTTGAATCGCTATTATCGTTACCACCAAAGTAGCTTGTAATACCTTCAGAGGCTACGTTACATGTACCGCCATCACGCTCTGCATCTGTACATTGATCTGTAATACCTTGGCCATTAATGATAATGCCACCCCAGTCAGCATAACGTGCACCTTCACCAGCTGTATCAAAACGGTCAAAGGCATTAGCTGAGGTAAATACTACTGGTTTTTCTGCTGTACCCACGGCTTGAATTTTTGCACCACGTGCAATGCGTAAAATCGCTTCACCTGATTGAAACGCAAGGGTTGCGCCAGGCTCTACAGTCATCGTTGGGCCATTAGTAGGAATAGAAAAGCCATCAACAGTGTTGCCATCTTCACCAATCTGCAGGGCGTCAGCAAATACATGTACACCACCGCCAGGTAACTCTTTAAAAGTAATATTGTTAGTAATTGAAATAGTTTTACTTGAAAATGAATCGTTGTATAAGCAATCTATACCACTGACCACACCTGTAACCGTGCCTGCATCTGATTCATAGCTTGCACATACAGCCTCATCATCCGTTGTTGAACCGGTGTTGTTATTAGAATTATTAACACTGTTGTCTGTACTGGTGCTGTTATCATTAACGGTTGGTGTAATTTCTATATCACCACCACAACCAGCAAGTGTCATTGCTGTAGCCACTAAGCTGATTTTGAATAAGCCAGATAATTTCATTGTTCACTCCGTAAAAGTATTTAATTATTGTGTTAGCGCATTAAGTAATAACTTAAGTCACTTTAAGGCACGATACTCATGCATTAAAGTCACTTGAGTTATCGAATACGAAGTACAATACGGGAGTGTTATGACAATGAAGTTACACTTTAATAAACATAAAATGACAATGTTAATTAATTAAAAATCAATTGGTTGCTTTAAAAAGGCAAGCAAAAAAACCACACTAACCGAATGTTAGTGTGGTTTGAGTAGTGCAATTATGAAATGGTTTTTAGTGCGTCAATTAAGAACTAATAATCGCACTATAAAAATTAAAGCAGTGCTGTTTTTAATGTTTGCGCATGCACTTTTTCGCGTTTTACATATTTGATCCATTGCTGGGCTAAACGTTGCGATTTTTTGTGCTTTTCAGCTTGTTCAAACGCAAGGATAGATGCATCAAAATTTTGTAAATTGTATTGTGCCATTCCCAAAGCAACAAACGCATTTGATTCAAAATCAAGGCCGCCTTTATCGAGTGCCATTCGCGCTGCATCGGCAGCTTCGTCATACTGCTCTGTGTTTACATAGACTTCAGCTAGGCGCTGATCGTATTTACCATGCTCTGAGCGCTCAGCAGCTTTGGTAAAGTAACTAATCGACTTAGCATCTTCTTTAGCTTGTACCATGGCCTCGGCTACAAAGGCATAATTTTTAGCTGTTGGTTCAGCAATGCCCTGCTCTATTGCTTTACTCATTACACTGGCGGCTTTGTAAGCAAGCTGATTATATAAATATACCTGTGCAAGCTGTCTTAGGTCATATTTAGAGGTTAAAAATCCTTGCTGGTAAGCCGCTTCTAAAACACTAAGCTGCTGTTTTTCTTGCCCAGTTTCACCGTACATACCGGCTAATTGCACCCAATACTCAGGTTTGTTGTATAGCTTTACCATACGCTCAAGTACGCTGACTACTTTATCGGTTTGGTTAAGTGAGTAATACATAGCGCGTTGGAGTACCAGCCAGTTTTCTTTTGGTACTTTGCCTTCGCTATCACTTAAGTTAATGGCTTGGGTAATGTAACTCAGGCCTTGCGCATAGTCTTTTAATTGATAGTAGGTTTGCGCTCTTAATAAATAATACGCATCAGTTTTAGGCTTTGTATTAATGGCATCCCATTTGTCTAAAAATGCAATCACCTTTTTGTAGTCGCTGTTAGCCATTGCAAGCTGCGCTAAACTGAATGTTGTGCTCAAACGCAGTGTTTCTGGAATGCCATCTTCGGCAATCACTTTTTCAAATGAAGCAATCGCTTTTACAAGGTCGTTTTCATTGTAATAAATAAACCCATAAAAGTTATGCATCATCGCAATTTCATAAGAGTTCATACTTGATGAACGCGCTTGTATGCTATCAAGCGCGTCCAAACCCGCTTTGCTATCGCCATCATCCGCAAGTTTTTGGGCGCGAGCTAATTGGCTGTATACCTTTTCACGAAGTGCGGGCACTCGTGTTGTTTTCTGCTGTTCAGCGGCCTGTACTGTCGCCAAATTTACACCCGGAAGTACACTCAATGCACTTGGTGTAACAACGCTGGCACTGATTGCAACAGTGCACAACATGCTAAGTTTCAATAGCTTGGTTGTTAGTTTTAATTTCATAATTGCCTCACATTCACTCTTTGCTTACTTAACAGAATTAACCATTAATTTGGAAAGAAATTTTATTTTGCACACCGGCTACTTCAACAGCTTCGCCATTAACAACGCGCGGTTTATATTTAAACTTAAGGGCCGCATCCATCGCTGCTCTGTCAAATAATGACTCTGGCTCGGCTTTAATAACTTGCGGCTCTTTAACCGTGCCTTGCTTTGTCACTGTAAATTCAACAATGACATACCCTTCAATACCACGCGATAACGCACGCCTTGGGTATACCGGTGCTACTTTTACTATGGGTAAATACTCACCATCACTGGTTTCTAACGCTAATCCACCCGCTAGATTTACATCCGCATCGACATTGGCAGCAAAATCAAAGTTGTTGCTGGCTGCGTTGTTATCGCTACTTTGCATTTGTGGCGATTCCATTGGCGGT
>CERV01120120.1_pt1 | contig 10672 bp, 10 predicted proteins | sample 530871 | NCBI WGS metagenome assembly CERV01 (sample SAMEA2621045, study PRJEB7988) | marine metagenome | biome: marine biome (ENVO:00000447); feature: deep chlorophyll maximum layer (ENVO:xxxxxxxx); material: "saline water (ENVO:00002010), including plankton (ENVO:xxxxxxxx)" | depth 50 m
CAGGCCAAAGATGCACATCTTTAAGAAGACTCTTTGTGCATTCTGATATTCTCGAAGATGTAGTTACCAAAGTAAAAAATTCATTTCAAGATTTAAAAATTGGTGACCCAATGGATAGGAATACTCAAGTTGGCCCATTAATATCTGAGCAAAGTTTCAATCAGATGCAAGAAAAACTAGATTCATGTAAAGCCAAAGGATTGAAGGTTACAGGAGGCGATAGGCTAGACAATGCCGATGGAATTTTCGTAACACCTGCCCTAGTAGAAGTAGACGAACATATTGATGAGATGAATGAAGAAACTTTTGCACCAATATTATATGTGATGCCTTTTACTGATCTAAGAGAAGCTATTGCACTACAGAATTCAGTAAAACAGGGTTTAAGTAGTTCAATTTTTACCAATGATGTAAGAGAGTCTGAATTATTCTTAAGCTCTGAAGGCTCTGATTGTGGTATTGCGAATGTCAACATTGGTACAAGTGGTGCTGAAATAGGTGGAGCATTTGGTGGTGAAAAAGATACAGGTGGTGGCAGAGAATCTGGTTCTGATTCCTGGAAAGCATACATGCGAAGAACGACAGCAACAGTAAACTATGGTGAAGAACTACCGCTAGCTCAAGGCGTTGAATTTGACTAATCTACTCAAGTGCTTCGAGCATTAAAATCCATTCCCTATTAAATTTAAAACTATTGCCTTAGGATATTGATATGTTTACTGTCGGATTAACAGGTGGAGTAGCAGCAGGCAAAAGTACTGCAACAAATTTTTTTATAGATAAGGGTATTACAGTTGTTGATGCTGATCTCATCTCTAGAAATTTACAAATACAAGGCGAAGAGGGATACAAGCAAATTGTCAAAAAATTCTCCGATGACATCTTGGACACCAACAGCGAGATTGATAGAAAAAAAATTCGTGAAATAGCTTTTAGCGATCCAAAAAATAAAAAATGGTTGGAAGATCTGATGCATCCAATGATTAGAGACGAGGTAATTAAACAATTTGAAAAGGTAGAATCTTCTTGGGCAATATACAGCGCCCCATTATGGAGTAGAAAAAATAAATTTAATCGTACACTGGTTATTGATGCCCCCAAAGAATTTCAGTTACAAAGAATAATTGAAAGAGATAACTGCTCAAAAGAAGTAGCTGAACAAGTTATAGCCCAGCAAATTTCAAGTAATGAACGTAATTGCTATGCAACAGATCTTATTATTAATGATGGCTCTCTTGAAGATTTTAGAAATAAACTAGAATTCTACTTTGAACTTTATAACAGCCTAGCAAATGAATAAGAAAGTTAATTTGACCTGCCCTAATTGCAAAAAAATCGTTGAGATTGATTCTAAATTCAAACCTTTTTGTTCTAAGGGATGTAAAAGTATCGATTTTTTAAGGTGGGCTAATGAAGAAGTCTCAATTGAAACTTTTGAAGAGCCTAATCAGGATTAATTAGCTTTATTCTGTTCTCTGCGTTTCTTGTGCTCTTCAAATTCTTTGGGACTCATGGTTTGAATCTTGATATTAAATAAGATTTTAACGATATCATCCTTGAATGACTCAATCATAGAGTCAAATAGGTAAAAAGATTCTTTCTTAAACTCATTTATTGGATTTCTCTGGGCATATGCTCTTAATCCTATATTGCCCCTTAAGGAATCAATATTTTGTAAGTGTCTTTTCCATGCAGCATCCATTACCTGAATAGAAATTTGTCTTTCAAGTTCAGGTTTTCTTTCTTTAAGAGGACTGAACTTATCAAAATAATATTTTTGGTAGAATTCATTTAAATAGTCCATTACTTTTGTAAAATTTAGGCCATCTTTATCAAGTAAATTGAAATCTGGGCTTGCACCCAATGACTGACTAAGAGTTCTATCTAAATTATCAAACTTCCAATTTGGTGCCTGATCTTCTGGTAAAGCTTTATCTGCCGTTTTTTCAAGAAAGTTATCTAGGTATTCAAAGATAAGAGTTTCAGAATCATTTTCCTCTAAAAAATAGTCTCTTAGTTTATAAATCGTTAATCTTTGGTCATTTGAAACATCATCATACTCAAGTATTTGTTTTCTTATTTCGAAGTTTCTGTTTTCTATCTTTCTTTGTGCATTTGCAATAGCACCATTAAGTAAAGGATGTTCAATACTACTATCGTCCATACCATCACTCAATCTAGAGAATAATTGTTTTCTATTATCATCAATGAAAAGTCTTAAAACCGTGTCATCGAGTGACAGAAAAAATCTTGAGTAACCTGGATCTCCTTGTCTACCCGATCTTCCCCTAAGCTGATTATCTATTCTTCGAGACTCATGTCTTTCAGTACCAATAACATGTAAGCCGCCAGCTTCAATTACTTTATTGTGTTTCTCTTCCCATTCTTTATCATTTTCTTCTTGCTTTCCACCTAGAACAATATCTGTTCCTCTACCAGCCATATTAGTTGCAATTGTTATTGCTCCTGGTCTTCCAGCTTCAGCAATAATTACTGCCTCTTTTTCATGAAACTTTGCATTCAGAACCTGATGCCTTATACCTTCTTTTTTAAGTCTATTTGAGAGTTTTTCTGAGCTTTCTATAGAAGCGGTTCCTACTAAAATTGGTGCATCTTTTGCATGTATGTCCTTAATTTCTTTAACCAAAGCATTAAATTTATCTGCCTCATTTACATACACAGTGTCGTTCATATCTTGTCTGATCATTTCTTGATTGGTAGGCAATACAACTACATCCATGCCATAGATCTGCTTGAATTCAGCTGCTTCTGTATCTGCTGTACCAGTCATACCAGAAATTTTGTCAAAAAGCCTAAAGAAGTTTTGATAAGTCGTTGATGCTAGAGTTTGGGTTTCTTGCTGAATAGGCACTCTTTCTTTGCACTCCAGTGCTTGCATGACACCTTCTGAGACTCGTCTGCCTGGCAGCTTCCTACCGGTATTATCATCAATTAAAACAACCTTATTGCTCTCCACCATATAATGGACATTTTTTTCAAATAAGAGATTAGCTTTAAGAGTAGCTTGAACGTATTTTAAAAATTTTAAATTATTTGTGGTGTAAAGACTCTCATCAGGTTTAATTAAATTTCTATTTACTAGAAAATTTTCAACTTTTTCAAAGCCATCATCTGTTAATTCGACAGACCTCAATTTCTCGTCTATTAAGTAATCTCCTCTTTCATCATCTGCTAAAGGTTCATCTTCAGTTCCTTCTCTCAACTGTCTGCTAAGATTAGGCAACAGTTTTAAAAAAACAGGATATGCTGATGCATCATCATCAGTGGCTCCCGATATAATGAGAGGGGTCCTCGCTTCATCAATTAGAATTGAATCAACTTCATCAACGATTGCAAAGTTAAGGTTTTTTTGTGTTTTTTGATGTTTGAATAACACCATATTATCTCTCAAATAATCAAAACCTAGTTCACTGCTAGTACAGTAAATAATATTGCAGTCATACGTTTGTTGTTTGTCCTTAAAATCTTGAGAAGAAGTAAGAGCTCCAACAGTTAGACCAAAGTATTCATAAATAGGGCGCATCCAGTTAGCATCTCTTTCAGCTAAATAGTCATTTACAGTAACAACATAAACTTTTCTGCCAGAAAGAGCATTGAATACAGCAGGGAGCGTGGCAACTAAAGTTTTCCCTTCCCCAGTTTTCATTTCAGTAATATTTCCACCATTCAACACTAGACCACCAATCATTTGGCAATCATAATGTCGTAAACCTATGGTTCTTTTTGAAGCTTCTCTTACAGCAGCAAATATTTCCACTAGACTTTCATCGCCACTAGCTTCATTAAGGTTAAATTGTTTGAATTGCTCTTCAGAGAGTTCTGCCATACTCTCTTCGTGTAAATTAATCTTATTTACAACTTTGGCATAACCATCGACACGTCTTTGGTTAGACGACTTAAAAATTTTGCCTAGGAACCCAATCATTATGCTAGTTCTTCTGCCACCGGCTTTAAGTAATTTATTGGAGCATCCTTAATTTCATCTATCTCAATAATTTTGTAGGCATTCTCGCTCTCTATCTTTTTCAATAATTGATTATTTAGAGCATGACCAGATTTAAAACCATAAAACTCTCCAATTAAGTTGTGACCAAGTAAATATAAATCTCCAATAGCATCAAGCATTTTATGTTTTACAAACTCATCAGCAAATCTAAGTCCGCCTTCATTCAGAACATCATCATCTCCAATGCCAATAGCATTTTCTAAGTTTGCTCCAAGTGCTCTTTTGCTTTTCTTAAGCATTTCTAGTTCGCTGTAAACCCCAAATGTTCTTGCTCTGCTAACTTGTCTGATAAATGAGGTTTGTGAGAAGTCTATTGATGCAGTTTGGGGATATTTTTTATAAACAGGATGATCAAACTCTAAACCAAATGAAACTCTGAAACCTTTATATGGTTTAATCTTTGCTACAGCATCATCTCTTTGTACCTGAACTGATTTAGTTACATAGATAAACTTTTTTACAGCACTTTGTTCAACGATTCCAGCTGCTTGAATAAGGAAAACAAAGCGTGTTGAACTACCCTCCATGATAGGAATTTCAGGGCCATCACAATCAATAATACAGTTATCAACCCCAATGCCAGCTAATGCTGACATAAGATGCTCTATAGTTGCTATCTCAGCACCATCATGTTCCAAAGTTGTTGACAAAGTTGTGTCGCCTACATAATTAGCCTGAGCAGGAATTTCCACTACTCTATCACCGTCCTTTCTTCTGAAGAGAATGCCTGTATTAGGATCTGCAGGATGTAATGTCAAAGTTGCTTTTTTACCAGTGTGCAATCCAACACCTGTTGCAGATGTTTTATTTCTTATAGTTCTTTGTGCAAGCATAGTTCGATATTTTAGTGTATTAGAGCAGAATTTAATATCACAGTTTGTTGCTTATATTGTGCAAGCCTATTGAAACTGCAATTGAAACATTTAAAGAAGAAACTTTTCCCTTTTGTGTGATCTTTAAAGTATCGTCACAATTCTTTTCGACTAAAGATCTAAGGCCTTTTTCCTCATTTCCAAAGATCAATGCATTTTTTCCTGAAAAATCCTTTGTTTCTAATGCCGTTTCAGCATGTTCTGAAAATCCAGAAACCCAATAATCATTATTTTTTAATTCTTTTATTAGATTTGTAATATTGGTTGCCTTATAGAGTTTAAGGTCATAGACCCCTCCAGTAGATGTTTCTATTACAGCTGTATTAGCATAATCAGCAGAATTATTTTTTGGAATAATAACTGTATCTACTCCAAAAAAAGAAGCACTTCGTAAGCATGAACCTAGATTTCTAGTATCTTGAACTTCGTCTAAAATCAAAATAAGTTTACCTAGCTCATAATCTGATTTTTTTAAATCTCCAATATTTGGTGATTTGCAAATGGCGCTAATTTTTGTGTTCTTCGACTGTATTTTTATTCCCTTTTTATGAGCTAGCTCTAGGACTTCCTGTGCTTTCATATTATCTGCCTTTCCAACTATAGAAATAACTTTTTCACTATGGTTAGATAAGAGTGAATAAATTGTGTGTATATTTTTTATATCAACATTCATATTTAATCTAATAATATAACGAAATTTTACCTTCGAGTTCTTTCACATCACCAATGAAAACATCAATACGATCTCCCAGGGAGAACTTATTGCCTCTTCTTTTTCCATCAAGGCAGTGATGTCGAGCATTATATCTATAAAAGTCATTTGGCAAATCATTTACATGCAATAATCCGCTTGTAAAAAGCTCAGGAACCTCTACAAATAAGCCAAATTCTTTCACACCAGTGACATAGCCTGAGAAATTTTTTCCTGAAAATTGTTTGACGTAATTACATATTAAATTCTGTGTCACCTGTTTAGAGGCAAACTCTGCAGATTTTTCTTTAATAGAACAATCTTCAAGTGTTAACTGAAGACCATCAAAATCAAATTCTTTCTGATCAAGTGAAGCTATTATTAATCTGTGAACTAGCAAGTCAGGATATCTTCTAATCGGCGAAGTGAAATGCGTGTATTTTGGAAATTTCAAGCCAAAATGCCCTTTATTTATCGTGCTGTATTCTGCTCTTTGCATCGATTGCAAAATAAGCATATTTAAAATAGAAGCATCATCTCTTTTATTAACTTTATTAATAAATGTCGATAGATTATTAATATCTTCTTTATCTCCATTCCAGTTGATTCCTCTGTTCTTTAAGACTTGTGAGAGTCTTTCTATTTTTAAAGATTCTGGGTGTTCATGAATTCTGTATATGCCTTGCTCTGGGTAGTGGCTTAAAAAATCAGCGGCTGATATATTTGCAGCCAACATAAATTCTTCAATTAGTTTATGAGCTGTTAATCTTTTTCGAGACTCAATGCTTTTAACAGAACCATCAGAATTTGTTTTAAGGAATGGCTCATTAATAGAAAAATCTAAAGCACCCCTATATCCTTTATTTATGGTTAATTTATTGAAAAGAGCAAAGGAAGCTTCAAGAGATTGCTTATATTTGGTGTCTTTAACTCCATTTAATAACTGTTCTTCAACTTCTGTATAAGTAAGCCTGGCCACAGATTTAATGACACCTCTATGAAACTTATAATTTGTAATATGCCCATCTTTATCGAAATTAATCTCAACACATAAACACCTCCTTCGCTTATTAGGCTGAAGTGAACATAATTCATTAGAGAGTCTTTCTGGTAGCATTGGGACCACTTTTTTAGGCAAATAAACGGATGTAGTTCTTTTGGCTGCTTCAAGATCAAGAGCTGAGTGCTCTCTTACAAAAAAAGACACATCGGCAATCGCAACTTTTAAGTGGAAACCATCATCATTGAATGTGCAAAAAATTGCATCATCAAAATCTTTAGCATCCTCACCATCTATTGTTACAAATGGGAATTCTTCCAGATAATCTTTATCTTGTGTAAGCTTTTCATTTGCTATCTTTGCAGCCTTTAAAACCGGTTCTGGCCAGGTGTCATCAATACCATAATCGCTGAGAGCCTTGGCATGAAAATCTTGAAGGGTGGGCTTGAATGACAAATTATTACTTATTAAAAATTTCGTTATCGTTCTTAAATGATTTAAATTCTAAAGCATTACCAAAGGGATCTTTAAAAAACATCGTTTTTTGCTCCCCTGGCAAACCTTCAAATCTTAGATAAGGCTCTATTATGAATCTTATACCACTAGCTTTGAGTATTTCAGTGAATTCATCAAATTGTTCCCACTCAAGCACTATACCAAAGTGAGGTATAGGTACTTCTTTACCATCGACTTCATTCGAAGCTGTAACTGAATCGCCGATATGACAAACTAATTGATGTCCAAAGAAATTGTAATCTACCCAATGATCATCAGATCTTCCCTGCTCAAATCCTAGTTTAGCGCCATAAAAATCTTTTGCTAAGTCTATGCAACTAACAGGAATAGCTAGATGAAATGGTCTAAGATTCATTGCTTTGATCCCTTTGTTTTTTTGCTACGAATGCTTCCATATCTTTCTTCCATTCTTCTAAGTACCAACCATCATTTCCTACTTTATTTACATATGAGAAAAAAACTCTACCATTCTCATCAGAAAACCCTTGTTCAAATGGCTTGCCAGTTTTGGGGTTGGGTCGTTTGTGTTCTTCTTTCAAAACAACGTTCTTTAAAGTTTATTAAGCAAGTATTATAGTTTAGATATGAAGAAATTCTTATTAATTCTAATTGCTGTGACATTTTATGCAGAAGCAGACTTAAAAATGTCACTGGAAGAAGAATTAGAAACACTGATGCCAAAGGTAATTGAATGGAGGCATGATATTCATCAACATCCAGAGCTAGGAAATAGAGAGTTTAGAACTTCAAATAAGATTAAAGTTCATTTAGAGAGTCTGGGCATAGAAGTTGAGTCAGGCATTGCTTACACAGGTCTTGTAGGAATGATCAAGGGTGGTAAGCCGGGACCTACCATTGCATTAAGAGCAGATATGGATGCTTTACCAGTCGAAGAAAAAACTGGTTTACCATTTGCATCAAAGGTAAGAACAACATATTTAGGCAATGAGGTTGGAGTAATGCATGCGTGCGGTCATGATGCCCATGTAGCAATATTAATGGGTGTTGCTGAATTTCTAGCAAAAAATAAAGAGGAATTGAAAGGTAATGTAATGTTAATTTTTCAACCCGCTGAAGAGGGCCCGCCTGAAGATGAGGGTGGAGGAGCAAAAATGATGTTGCAAGAAGGAATCTTTGAAAGGTATAACCCAGAAGTTATATTTGGATTGCATGTAACCAATATACCTAATGGTGTTTTATCCGTTAAATCTGGTCCTGCTATGGCAGCAGCCTCAGCTTATAGAATCACAGTCAAGGGAGTGCAAGCACATGGCTCAACACCTTGGTCTGGTATTGATCCAATTATGGCTACTGCACAGTTAATTGAATCTTTGAATACAGTGGTAAGTAGACGAATCAATATTATAAATAACCCTGCGGTATTATCTGTAGGTCTTGTTCAGGCTGGAACAAGAAATAATATTATTCCAGAAGAATCAATGATTATGGGAACAATAAGAACATTTGATCCTGTATTAAGAAAAGAAATTTACGATGAAATAGAACAGATAGCAGCTGGAGTCGCAGTTGGCACAGGTACTGAGATTAAAGTTGAATTTGATGTTGGTGGTTTTTACCCAGTAACAGTTAATAACCCTGAGCTAGTTTCAAAAATGACTGATTCTTTGAAGCAAGCTTCACCTGGCAAGTTTTTTGAGTCAAATACACCCGTTACTGGAGCTGAAGACTTTTCATATTTTTCTCAAGAGATCCCTGGCCTATACTTCTGGCTTGGCATCAATAAGCCTGGAGCAGAAGCTTCAGCTAATTTTGGAGATAAAACAGAGGTTGCTGGTAATCACTCTCCTTATTTCTATGTTGACGACTCTGCTTTAGATGAAGGAGTAAAAGCACTTACATATTTAGTTTTAGATTACCCCGAGAAATTTTAGAGCAATACTCTATTAACAAAATTAAGCATAAGATTGTGAGATTCAGGGGTTTCTACTAAGGAATCAAGCACGCTCTGAAACTCATCTTCGCTATTTGTATAGGCTTCTTTGTATATAGCTAATCTTTTAAAAACAGTAGCTCTGTCTACTTCTGGATGAAACTGAAATGCCCACAAGGGTTTATTCCGAAGTTTAAAGCTATGTAAGCACTGATCTGTATAAGCAAGTAAATCCAGATTTGCAGGTAGTTCGATAGCGTATTGTCTATGAATAGAAAGGGCATCAAAATTATCAGAAGTGCCCTTAAAAACCGGATCAATTTCAGCTAAGTTAGTAAGTCTTATTGGAATGCTTCCCATTTCATAATCACTATCTTTGCTTAATATCGTTCCTCCAAAAGCTAAGACGGCCAATTGAAAACCAAAGCATGAAGCAAAAGTTGGTATACCTTTCTCACCTGCATAATTGATTAAACTTATACAGTCATTTACAAATTGATATTTCTCAGGCTCCAGAACATTAGCTTCACTTGCCCCTCCCACATATAAAGCATGGAAACCATCTAGGACATCATTATTAAATTTAGGAATATCAAAGACATTTAGAACTGTAAACTGATCAAGCTCTAAATCGCTATATTTTGCGAAGCTTTCAAGCTCTTCTTTTCTAACATTTGGATCATCCCTAATCTGTAAAAGAAGAATTTTTAAGTCTTTTCTTTGCATAATGCTCTTATTGACAATTTATTTGTACCGTAATTACTGTATAATAAAACCATGGTTCAATACATTATAGTAGGCTTTCTGGGATGTCTTTCAATAATCTCAATGTGCCTCTTTCTTTTTATAAAGGAGGGAACAAAAGGTATAAAAGCAAAACCATATAAAACAAAAAGCGGTATAGTTCATACTGCTGAAAGATCTAGAGAAAATCACTTAGTTTAGTTTCAGAATAATGGAGCCACCTGTCAGAGTCGAACTGACGACCTACTGATTACAAATCAGTTGCTCTACCAGCTGAGCTAAGGTGGCCCGAGCGAAAATTCTACACCAAATATATGGTTACTTACAATGGTGGAAGTACACAACCAGTACCTTTAATACCGCAATATCCATTAGGATTTTTTGCCAAGTACTGCTGATGGTACTCTTCTGCAGGATAACAAGCCTGATTTATCTTTATCTCAGTTGTAATTTCTGAGAAACCACTTTGTTTTAATTCGTTATTAAATACGACTTTTGATTCGCTTGCTGTATTCATTTGCTTATCACTTTGACAATATATAACTGACCTATATTGAGCTCCTATATCATTGCCTTGTCTATTCCCTTGAGTTGGGTCATGGCATTCCCAAAAAACCTTGAGCAATTCTTCTGTGGTTATTTTCTTTGAGTCATAAATTACATTGACTGTCTCAGCATGTCCTGTTACTCCTGTGCATACTTGCTCATAACTTGGATTTGGTCTTCGTCCACCAGAATAAGAAGCATAGGTTACCCATACTCCATCTAATTCCCAAAAAACTCTTTCTACACCCCAAAAGCATCCAGCTCCAAAAATAATTTCCGATACGCCCTCAGGATATTCATTAAAAAGACTTCTGTTATTTACAAAATGTTTCATATTCTTATAAAGGATTATATATGTATTGACTAACTAATTTCTAAGTTGATA
>CERV01128737.1_pt1 | contig 10638 bp, 8 predicted proteins | sample 530871 | NCBI WGS metagenome assembly CERV01 (sample SAMEA2621045, study PRJEB7988) | marine metagenome | biome: marine biome (ENVO:00000447); feature: deep chlorophyll maximum layer (ENVO:xxxxxxxx); material: "saline water (ENVO:00002010), including plankton (ENVO:xxxxxxxx)" | depth 50 m
ATGATTATCATTAAGTAAGACTTCATATGGAGCATCTTTCTCAATTGGCCAATCATCTTCACGATAATCCAATGCAATTATTCTTCCAAGCTTCCACCCATTTGGTCCAAGATTGCACATAACGAGAGTACCAACGTTGAAACGAGGATTTGACATTATTACTCTAACTTCAAAGACACATATATTATTTTGTTTAATAAAATTGAATGAAAATTCTTATTCTTCTTCTAAAAAGTAATTATTAAAATATAACCATGCATAACTAAATTGAAGTAACGCTAATAATGAAATTAAGCCTAATAGCATACCAGTTGGTCTTGGGAATATTTCTGAAAATGGATCGCCTACAAGCCAAGTAATAATTACCATAATTATTCCAAAAATAAATAAATTTGACATACCTTTTTTAGGATTTTTCCATCTATCAAGAGTTGGAATTAGTCCATTAATTTTGAAATGCCATCTAAACCAGGCTAAATAAATTAAAATTCCGCCTACTAATCCAAGTGAACCTTGAGTGAAACTTACGTCATTCCAAGGTCCTTTCCAGCCAAAATCAGTGAATGTTTGTGCAATTAAAATTACTCCAATTATTGCTAATCCTTGCCAAGGAGGACCTTGGTCCTTGGAAGCGCTTAATTCGGCCATGTGTGTGCCAATTATTACGAGCGCTTGAAAGCATCCTATGTTTTGGGATATCTTATGGGACCAAAGCACGCCATTATTTTAGCCGGTGGAATTGGAAGTAGAATGTTACCCGCAAGTAGTTTGGTTCCTAAAGAAATAATGCCATTAATTGACTTGCCAGCGATTAATTATGCAATTGAAGAAATAAAGAATACAGGAATAAATAATATTCATATCGTAATTAATGAACAAAAAAAATGGATGATTGATTTACTAAAATATAATGAAAAATATGTATCTTCTTTACAGAAAATGAGAACTGATATCCCCTCAAATTTTTTAAATCCGTTAGAAAATATAAATTTACAAATACACGTTCAAGAAATACAATTAGGGTTCGCCAATGCTATATCTTACGCTTTAGATGAAGTTAGCGGTCCTTTTTTAGTATTGTTAGGTGATAATATTCTTATCGATGAGCACTTACCACCTACCACAAATATATCTAGAAGTAATGCATCATTAAAATTAATAAAAAAATTTAATGAAAATAAAAGACCTGTGGTTGGATTACACAAAGTAACAAAAGAAGAATTGAATTCATTTGGTGTTGTAAAAAAGGTAAATGGAAAGATTACTGAAATTGTTGAAAAGCCTGACATTGAAAATGCACCAAGTGATAGTGTGTTATGCGGAAGATATCTATTTACAGAAGATTTCAAAGATTTATTAATAAAATATTCAGTAGAAAAATTTGGAGAATTACAATCAATTGAAATTCAAAAACATTGGATGAATAGTGAACAAGGTCTTGATTATGTTGATCTAGATGATCATGATTGGTATGATTCTGGACAGCCAGAAGTTTGGTTAAAAGCACAAATAGATCATGCATTAAAAAGAAAAGATTTGGGGCCTAGTTTAAGAGAATGGTTGGTTCAAAGATTATCTGAATAAATCGGTCCTGGTAACTTTCCACCCTCATCAAGATATTTTTTCCATTGTACAGTTCTATCTTTCCTTCGAACATCTAAAACTTCCCAAAGTGATTGTAAACTAGATGCCTTTGCCGAGTGTATTTTTTTAATTATTAAAGCAAAACATTCAGTATTTACTTCATCTAACCTTAATAATAATTCACGTAATCTAATAGCCAATACTTCATCTCCATCAAGCCATAATGTACTAAATATCCCTCTTTCATCTTCAGGGAAAATTGTGATATAATTCCTTAAATGGGATACAAGATTTCTTCTTACAATGATTTCTGAATGGGTACTCAACTCACTTAATTTATCTCCAAATAATCCTTCATCTAAAAATCGAATATCTCCAACAGTAGAACTTGCAGCAGCTAAGACTGTTTTATCATTAGAAAGTAACATTTTCTCTAGGTAAGGTAAAGCTTTCCACTCAATCCTTCTGAATAAACGAGTTAATACGTCTGCCAAACCTCTTTGAACATTAACTTCTTCACGATTTGAAAGTTTTTCTAATAATTTTAATCCAGTTTCTAAATCTGCTTCTACTAAACGAGGTAAGCAAATTGTTAATCTTATTGGAATCTCTATAAAATTATCATCTGCTGCTCTTAGCATTTTTTCTCCAATACCTAATGGAACGACTAATTCTTGTCTTTCTAATAGCAACGCCGCCCATTCAATTAGTAAAAGTCGTCTATTATTCTCACTTTTTTCCAATCTTTCCATTAACCATAAGGCCGATTCTAATCCTCTTTCATGTACAATTATTCCATACCTAGGTACCTTAGCATTTGGATCCCAACTCATTTCATGGGGACCACTTTCTTTAGTTGAATGCCAAGCCCCTGGACGAGAAGCCAGAGCAATACTTTCCAATAGATGATACCCTTGATAAACAGATTGACCATGCGGTTTTTGACATAAGCCATTCAGCATAAATATTGCAATCCACCAACGCTCTGTATCTGGTGCAATTTCATCTAGAGACCTTGAAAACCAATCAGTACAAATTGCAAATAATATTCTTTCTGCAACTTCTTCCTTCCTATTTATCAACCATTTTTCATATTCTTCAAATGGTTTCTGAGTCAATGACATTTTGTAAGGTACCATTATTTCTACAATACTTTCTAAATGTCTTTCAAAAACAACTAATTCTGCATCAAAAATACTCAATGTTTTTTCAATTAAATTATCTACGTCTTTTGGATGAATTGGGGGAAAATCTGGATCCATTAATGGAGGGTTTGGTAAAGGCCAATGCGACTTAGAGTTATCTAATGCGACAACTAGATTGTTTCTAGCAATCTCCCTTACTACTTCACTAACATGCTGTTGAGGTTTCAGGATACCTCCTCCGTTAAATTATGTAATTAAATATCAAGTTCTATATTCAAATTTTGAATGAGTTCCTTGTATCTATTACGTATTGTTACTTCTGTAACTCCAGCAACTTCCGCGACTTCTCTTTGTGTTCTACGTTTACCGCATAAGACACTTGCAATGTAAATAATAGAAGCAGCAATTCCAGTTGGTCCACGTCCACTTGTAAGTTCTTTCTCCATTGCAGATTTGATTAATTCATGTGCTTTTGCTTCAACTTCAGCATCTAAACCAAGTCCTGAACAAAATCTTGAAATATAATCTTCAGGGCCTGTTGGCATTATTTTCATCTTAAGCTCTCTAACCATAAATCTGTAAGTTCTTCCTATTTCTTTACGGCCAGTTCTACTTGCTTGTCCAATTTCATCTAGTGTTCTTGGAACTCCACATTGACGACAAGCTGCATATAAACTTGCAGCAGCAACACCTTCTATTGATCGTCCTCTGATTAATCTCTTTTCAACGGCCTTTTTATAATTAACAGCTGCAGCTTCACGGACTGATTTTGGTAAATCTAAACGACTTGCCATCCTATCTAATTCAGCTAAAGCCATAGCAAGATTACGTTCAGTAGCGTTACTAACTCTACTACGTTTTTGCCATTTCCTCATTCTGTAAAACTGAGATCTGTATCTTGAATTTATTGTTTTTCCAGAATAATCTTTATTCTGCCAATCAATGTCAGTTGACAAACCTTTGTCATGCAACATAACAGTCATTGGAGCACCAGTACGTGCCCTTTGATCACCTTGTTCTGGACTGAATACTCTCCATTCAGCACCTTGGTCAATCACATTATCTTCAACTACCAATCCACATTCGTCGCAAATTAATTCTCCACGTCCTTCATCTCTTGTAAGTTCTCTGCTGCCACAATCTGGACATTTTACTAAATCCTCTATTTCTTGTCTATCTCTCATATTAATCCACCTCCATAGTTCACTTAACTATCTATAGAAACATTCAAACTCGCCAAACATCTCTTATTTAAAACTTACGTTATCTACATAAATAAATTATTTTAATAAATTATACAAATTAATGAATCATCAAATAGACGATGCACATACGATAAAGTAGGGGGGGAGAACAAAATTACCAATCCATCTAATTTTATTAGTATTTCACCGGGCAAGCGTGTTCTTTTCCTAACAAAGGATTTAGATTTAATAAGGCGTCAATTATATGATGGTTTGAATTTAAAAATGGAAGATTTGAAAATTTCAGATTTATTAGACGATATTAATACAGATGTTATGACACCTGCTTGGGTTTGTTTCGACCATAAACCGTCAGAGATTGCAAAAAACGCTTATGCTGGATTAATGCAAAATGGCATTAGGGTTTTTAATCAAAATGCACTAATAGATGGTAATTTTGAAATTATTGTTTCCGGACAAAGAAAAGGTACTGGATCTTCAAGAGAAACTGCAGCACAATGTGAAAGATGGGCTGGGATTAAAATTGTAATTGCTGCTTCTTTCGCCCCAATACATGAAAGAAATAATATTAATCTCGGACAATTAATGGGGGATCATGAAATCCTTAAGAGATTACAAAATGGAGAAAATATTCCATTATCTGAATTCACATCAAAATATGACCCTGTAACTAAATTAATTATCGAAAATGGAGGATTGTTTCCTTTTGCTTCAAAATTAAAAAGTGGTGATATTTCTCTACCTCCATTAGAGACGCCTCAAAAACCAATGACTATGGCTGAAAAAATCATAGCACGGAATTTAGTAGGGCAGTCTCCCAATCAATGTGTAAAGCCTCATGATCCTGTGATTTCTGAAGTTCAGGGCGGATATAGTCATGAATTTACAACTGCACAGGTTCATACGTTTTTAAGTGAAGAATATGGAGAAGATTATACTCTGCCAAATCCAGATAAATTCGCTGTATTTGAAGACCATTTATTATATGCATCACACAATCCAAAATTTTTACCTCATATGGATAAAGTCCAAACATTACGAGATTTACAAGTTCAATTTCAAAAACATACAGGTGTAAGGGATTATTCTGCAATAGATGGAATTTCTCCTGGGATTTGTCATCAAGTAGCGCGAGAAGAATTTATTGAAATTGGGGATTTTATTCAAGCTACCGATTCACATACTTGTATGGGTGGCGCTTCAAATGCTTTAACGTATGGAGTTGGAGCTACTGAATATGCAAGTCTAATTTATTCTGGTTTTACATTTGTAAAAGTTCCAGAATCAATACGCTTTGAACTAATTGGTGAATTAAATGAAGGATGTACAGCTAAAGATGTTATTCTTTACATTTTAGCCGATCATGCAAGAAAAGAACTGACGCTAAATCGATCTATGGAATTCGGGGGTTCGGGTCTTGTTTCATTATCAGTTGATGAGAGAGCCACACTTTGTAACATGGCGACTGAATGTAGTGCAAGAACTGGAATTTGTGAACCTGACATTTCTCTATATGAATGGATGAAAAAAGAACAAAATCTAAATCTTGAATCAATGGAAAAAGTAGCAGTATTTCCAGATGAAGGCGCTAAATATGATGGCGGAGTACATACAATTAATCTTTCAGAAATTAAACCAATGGTTGCACATCCTGGAAATCCAAACAAAGGTATTCCCTCTGATCCAACAAATGGAGCTAATATTTCTGATATCGGAAATGTAAAAATTGATATCGCTTATGGGGGTTCTTGTACTGCTGGTAAAGAAGATGATATTGCTTATTATGCAATGGTGTGTAGTGCTGCGGAAAATGCTGGATTAAAAGTAAGAGATGATGTTGAATTTTATCTACAATATGGAAGTAAACAAGTTAAAGATTCAGCTATTAAAAATGGATGGCATGATTTGTTTCAAAGAGTTGGTGTCAAATTAATTGATCCTGGTTGCGGGGCATGTATTGGTGCTGGACCTGGTGTTTCAATTACATCTGAACAAGTTACAGTATCTGCAATTAATCGTAATTTTCAAGGTCGTTCTGGACCCGGAAAATTATACTTAGCAAGTCCATTAACCGTAGCCACTAGTGCATTCTTCGGGAAAATAATTTCTTATAATCCGAAATTATTTAATTGAATAATAATTGTACTCAAATACTAATTTTTTATTAAATTCTTATTAGCCGTGAAGACGCACGTCTACTCTAAGGTAGTTGGCCCTAAGTCATTAGGACATAGGAGGACCAAAAATCCAGAGATGATAATATGAGTATTGCAGAAAAAATGGCTTCAAATCAAAAACAAATTGCTATATCTGAATTTTTTGAAAAAAATAAACATTTTTTAGGATTTGATACATTAAATAGGGCTATTATTACAGCAGTTAAAGAGGCTGTTGATAATTCTCTCGATGCTTGCGAAGAAGCTAGAATTTTACCAGATCTCTCGATTGAAATTCGAAGAGTCCCCAATAAAAAAGACCATTTAATCTTAATTGCTAAGGATAATGGACCTGGAATACCACAAAAATCAATTGAAAATGTATTTGGAAAGTTACTCTATGGTAGCAGATTTCATGCTATTAGGCAATCTAGAGGTCAACAAGGTATTGGTATTACTGGGGTTGTAATGTATTCTCAATTAACAACAGGAAAACAAACTTATGTTAAATCTAAAATTTCTTCTGAAAGTACTGCAATTGAAGTTAATCTAGGGATAGATACTAGAAAGAACAAAGCCGTTAAATTTAGTCAAGAAAGAGTAATTTGGACAGAAGATGATGAAATAATTGAGCATGGCCTTATGATTAGAACCGAAATGAAAGCAAAATTTCAAAGAGGTAGTCAATCAATTGGACAATATCTAAAAATGACTTCAATAGTAAATCCACATGCAAATATTAAATTTAGATATGTTAATTCTGATGGTGAGGTAGAAATTGATGAATTTTGGAAAAGGGCTACAAATAACTTACCAACCCCAGTTAATTCAATTAAACCACATCCTCATGGCATTCATCTTGGTCAACTTCAAAGAATGCTGAAAGATTCAGATGAAAGAAAACTTACATCATTTTTAAGACAAAATTTTAGTGGAGTTTCTTCGCGTGCCGCAAAAGAAGTTTGCACTAAAGCAGGACTTAATGACGGTGCTAAACCTAAACTATTGAAAACAGAACAAATTAATCAATTACTTGAAGCATGTTCAGAAGTTAAATTCTTACCTCCCCCAACAAACTGTTTGTCTCCAATTGAAGATTTATTAATCAAAAAGGGGTTATCAAAAACTATTGATTCAAAGTTTGTTACAACTTTAACAAGAAGTCCTCGTGTGACTTCAGGAAACCCTTACCAAATAGAGGTAGGTCTAATTTTTGGAGGAAGCATACCTTCTGATCAACAAGTACAATTGTTAAGATTTGCAAATCGTGTACCCTTAATGTATCAACAAGGTGGTTGTCTATTAACTCAAGCAATTTCATCTGTTGATTGGAGGCAATATGGCTTAGAACAATCTGGTGGAAAGGGTGTACCAAAAGGACCTGCAACAATCCTAGTTCACCTGGCAAGTACAAATGTACAATTTACAAGTGAAGCAAAAGAAGCTGTTGCTTCTAATGAAGATGTATTGCAAGAAATTCGAAAAGCATTATTAGAAGTAGGTAGAAATTTGCGTAGACATATGAAAAAGAAGAAGAAAATGGCAAAAGCGCAAGAAAAGTTTGACTTGATTAACGATATTCTGCCAGCAATAGCAGAAAAAGCATCTTCACTATTAAATAAACCAGTTCCAGAACTTTCAGCAACAATTTCAAAAATTATGAATGCTGTGATTATGGAACAAACTACGACTTGGGATAAAGAAACAAAAACAACCAGAATTAATGGAATACTATACAATTATACTTCACGCCCTAGATCATATACTATCCTAATGAATTGGCCAGAGAAACAAGGAGCGGTGATGATTGATAATGAGAGAGGGGGCCGAAAAGAAACTATTGGGTTATGGGCTTGGAAAATAGAAACATTGCAACCAGGTGAAAGGGCTAATATTGAATTTGGATTAGATAATTTAGAAAAAGGAGATTGGACAGAAACTGAGGTGTTCTATCGTGGATCTGCGGAAGTTATTGGTGCAAGTAAACTTGACGAGAAAATTTTAGAAGAGATGAAAAATCAAAATTCGGACGAAGTCTTAGAAACTATGGAAGTAATAACGGGGGATATTGATGAAACGATTAGTAATGTCGCATCAAGATCAATGTTAAATGAATCAACTAGTGATGAAATTCAAAAAGAGAGTTTTCAAACTACATTATTTGATGAGGAGGAAGAAGTATGAGTAGAAGAAGAGAAGATGGAGAAACAAAAGAGGCTTTACACCAGATTGTTAATGAAATGTATAAAAAATTAGAGAAGGGTGAAACACCTACTATGACTTTACCAGTTAGAACAAAATTAAACATTGACTTTGATAAGAAATTAGGTGTATATAAATACGGTAAAAAGAGGTCTACAAGAGATGCTTCTAGTCTTGGAAGTGCAAAAAATCTTCTAAGAGCATTACATATGGTTGAATTCATAGACGAAATGATTGATAATGGTAAATCATCAACATTAAGAGAAATGTACTATATTTCTGAAGGATGGGGTCATGGAAAATTTTCAACACAAAACGAATCAAATAATTTAGCAGAGGATTTAGAAATCATTACTTCATCTATGAGAGAGGATTTTAGACTAAGGCCTGAAGAAGATGGTTCTAGAATTATTGGAAATTTGACAATTAATGAATTAAATAGAAGAGGAGAATGGATGAAAATTAATGCAAGGGATGATGTTGGTGACTCGGGGTATGGAGTTCCATATAATGTGGAAGAAGAAAAAATACAGTTACTAGATCATGATATTGACTTTATTATGGCAATAGAGACTGGTGGTATGTTTGATCGTTTAATTGAAAATGGATTCGATGAAGAATTTCGTTGTGGTTTAGTACATCTAAAGGGTCAACCTGCACGTTCTACTCGGCGTATTTTAAAACGTATGAATGAAGAATGGAATTTGCCAGTTGTTGTTTTTGCTGACGGTGATCCTTGGTCATTTAGAATATTTGGTTCAATCGCTTATGGAGCTATTAAAACTGCACATATATCAGAATATTTAGCAACGCCAAGTGCAACATATCTTGGTGTTACAGCTGACGATATTGTTGCATATGATTTGCCTTCTGATGATCTGACGAATAAAGATATTGAAGCCTTAAAATCTGAATTAAGTGATCCAAGATTTGCAGATGGATATTGGCAAGAACAAATTACTACGATGTTAAAACTTGGAAAAAAGGCTGAACAACAATCTTTAGCAAAATATGGTTTAGATTTCGTAACTGATACATATTTACCTGAAAAATTAGCAGAATTAGGATTGGCTTGATAAAAAAACACAACTTGGATATGTATGACCGATATGTCAGAACAACCTTCAACCTGGTCGTATAAAACTACCAAAATATTACTTGTTTGTTTTGTATTTTTTATAATTATTCCAATTATTGGGTTTACTGTAGAATCTAATAATTTTGAAACCTTGACGAATCCTGAAAAAAGTCACCCGTCTCATATGATGGTATTAGAAAATAATGAATCTGGTTCTATAACCCTATTTCCTGATCATATTTACACTATTTATACAAAATCAAACACTAATACAATTAATAAAAATAAAATTTTACTAATTGATGAAGGTGGAAATGAAATTAAGCCAAATAGTAGTTCAATATTTGTATCATTATTTGATTCTGAAAATGGTGATACCTATGACGCTATTTCAACATGGCTATTTGTTGAAGAGGTTAACGTTGAAATTCAAAATTCAGTTGGGCAGAAAATTTGGTTGGTTAATGAAAGTGGTATTATTAGCTCAATTCAAGAAAATGATATTCTAATTGGTTCTGTACTGAGTTGTTTAACCTCTTTATGCCTAATTCCAGTGATTATTATTTGGTTTGTTATTAATAGACCCAATCCAAAAGCACTAAACATCAAATTTGTCAAAGAAGATGAAGAACAATCTACACATGTAGATTTAATTCAACTTCAAAATAGAATCCCAAATAGTGATGAATTATATCGAGCAATTCACGGCAACGAAAGTATGAAAAATGAATTGAAAGAAGAAATAAAAAAAGAAATTGAAAAAGATTCAATACCTGCTCCATTTGTAGATAGACCCGACGGAGTTACCATTAAAAAAGATGAAATCGTGTTCGAAAAAGAAGATAAATTGTCTAAAACAATAGAATTAGATGAAGAAGCTGATGAACGCTGGAAAAAATGGGACGGCTGAAAATTTATTCGTATGGTTTTTAACCTAGTCCCTTCTAGGTAACCTCGGGTTTACTAGTGAGTGACGTAGATGATATGTTGTCTTTGTTAGAAAATAAGGCTAGAAGAGAAATTCTTGAACGTCTTGTTACTGAACCACATTATGCATATCAATTAGCTGATCAAATTGGTGTTTCACAACAAGCAATTACTAAACATCTAACTTTATTAGAAAGTGCTGGAATGGTACAATCTGAAAAAATTCCAAGTTCAAAGGGTCCTGCAAAAAGAATTTATTCAGTTCAAAAATCATTTAGTATAAGAATTGATTTAGGTCCTGATTTATTTAAATTAGAAAAAAGAAAATTACCTAAGGGGGG
>CERV01039207.1_pt1 | contig 10601 bp, 3 predicted proteins | sample 530871 | NCBI WGS metagenome assembly CERV01 (sample SAMEA2621045, study PRJEB7988) | marine metagenome | biome: marine biome (ENVO:00000447); feature: deep chlorophyll maximum layer (ENVO:xxxxxxxx); material: "saline water (ENVO:00002010), including plankton (ENVO:xxxxxxxx)" | depth 50 m
CTTTGATTATGACGGGACACGGGGCCGGTAAATACAAGTCATCAGTAACAATGCAAAGAATATGCATCAACGTCGTGCCGTGGTTTTAGCACTCTTGATGCTAACTTCATCAGTAGCATTGTTCATCAATAATGATGATTCTAATTCTGTTTCAGCAGAAAATGATAATGCCTATACCATATTGGAAGTTAACGCGCCTTCATTTCCATCTCCAGGGAATCCTTGGATTGAAAAATCTCTCGAGATAAGAGTTGAATCGGGGGTGGAAATGATTCGTGTTACTGTAATTACTTGGTCTCTTGCCGAGTTAAACTTATGGCAATTAAACAATAATGCTTTGGATAAACAGGCTGTTGCTAAGAATGGGGAATTTTTTGAGACTTATGACCCTACTTCTGGAGAGATTGATCATAGAACTTTTTGGATGCCAGCAAATATTTTCCATAAATTGCCCAGTGTCCCCGGGGTAATATCAATCTTAGACGCGCAAAATAACCCTCAACCATATGATACAATCCCATTTGATAGGCCCGATTTTGAACCTGATTCTGTGAGGTCAGGAGAAATTCATGGAGCGAATGATGCTTGGGAGAGAGGATATACGGGTGAAGGAATGATAGTTGCAGTCGCAGATACTGGTGTTGACTTTGCCCATCCAGACTTGAATGGCACACAAGCTAGAGTAGATGATTCTCGCTCTGATTGGTCTGGTTGGCCAATGATGTTTGATCATAATAGTATGTATACATATCTTGTAAATGGTAATGCATATCCTCAGTCTAATACATGGTATGCGGATACTTCAAATTTAGACTATGATAATGATTCTGACGGAGTATTAGATATATCTGGATATAATATCTCAGGTATTCCGAGTTCATTATCAGGTATCTATCATTTGGGAGAACATCCAGATTCTACATTGCGCTCAACTGTTGGTTCTGATGTGCCAATTATTGTTATCGATGAGGAAATATCTGGATTGTATGAAACCGTCTACGTAGATATGGATGTAGATGGGAATTTTTCTGGGGAGAAGGCTATCAAACCCGGGTCCGAAACTACTGGTTTAGATACCAATGGAGATAACCTTTGGGATATTTCTGGAGGATTAGTTTACTGGGTTTCCGACGGAATAAACGGTGTACCATATGGTGAAACATATTCCATTAGGCATGGATATCAAAATAGAATAGCCGGTGCTGGTAATTTGACATTATTTATGCTAGATTCTGGAAGTCATGGGACACTATGTGCCAGTGCGATCTCTGCTCAAGGAGAGATTGATGATGGAAGAGTTATTGGTATGGCGCCAAATGCAACCATTGCCTCAATTGGAAATCATTATTCTGGCGGACATTCACTAGATGCTTGGCGATGGATTGCAGAGGGAAATGACGGTAAATCCGAAACAAAGTACGATCAGGCAGATATTGGTTCTTTCTCTTTTGGTTATTCTAGCATAGATGAATCTGGTGCCGATGGTTATTCTCTATATCTCGATTGGCTGACTCGAGTTTACAATGATAATGCCTCATATTCTGTTGCTATAGGCAATGGTGGGCATGGTTTCGGAACTACGAAAGTTCCGGGGGCTGCACATGGAATATTCTCAGTAGGGGCATTCAGTTCCCGTTCTAGTGACTCATGGGGGCAGAACGCACCTTGGTCTAACAGAGGTCCTAATGTGGTAGGGCGCATGGATCCCGATATTGTCTCAGTTGGATGGAGTGCCACAGGAGATTTACCTCTTAACTTGAGGGATAATGCCAATTCTGCCTGGTCAACCTGGGGTGGAACTAGTCTGGCTACTCCAATTGCTGCAGGTTTGTTAGCAGTAGTTGCCGAGGCGTGGCAAGAAACACAGGGGGAATATCCTGATTCTCAAACTCTCCGAGATTTTGTTTTATCTACTTCAGATGATAGAGGATATGAGCCATTTATTCAAGGTGGTGGATGGTTTAATGCCTCACGTGCAGTATCAACATTGGAGGGTGATAATGGTAGTTGGTGGATGAGTCCTGCACAATGGAATAGTGGTACATTTCAAGGCCAACATAGAGATGCCAATATCAATTATATGTTCCCAGGGGAGTCTCAATTAGTCGACTTAGATTTCACGAATCATGCAGATACAGATGTTTTACTGAGGTTCACTCCCACTTTGTTCGAACCTCTTGCTCATGAAGTGATTGTTTGGAATAGTACAGGAAATGGTAGTTCTAATGGGGAAAATGATAGTTGGGACGGCCACCAGGGAGATAGGCCAGATTTGTTAATTCCTTTGCACATTCCAGACACAGTTTATGCTCTGCCAGAAGATACCAGACAACTTCGAGCTAGAGCAACAATAGAATATTCGGCGTTCGATGGAAATATGGATAAAAACACAGAAGAAAGGGTGTATTTGCAGGTTTATCGATGGTCTGATGAAGATGGAGACGGCATTTATGTTGAGGATTTCGACAATGATTCTATGGTTGATTCCGATGATTGGACCGAATCTAGTGAGTTAGATGAAGTATCATATTGGTGGTCTAATGGCCCTAATGCTGAAGTAAGGGTTGGCAACCCATTTGAGGATGCCAGAGATGGTATTTTCCTAGGTGTTTGGAATCATAATGGAGATTTGTCAGACGAACCTGTGAGGATTGAAATTGATTGGACTGCATTTGGAAGTGCGGATGACCAGTGGATTACGATACCCTCTACAATGGTCGTGAATGCAGATAGTAACGACTCTATTCAGATGAATATCGAAGTCCCTATCGATGCTGAATCAGGTTTACACCAGCATGGCGTTTTAATTGAATCATTTCATTATCAAGATGGAAATGCATCTATCAACTCTCATCGGAATTGGACACTTCCAGTGGTAACCAATGTGCCATGGTCAGGGCCTTTTGAGATCAAACCCAAACCATTAGATGGAAACATGTCAAACCAAACTCTCTACGATGAAGAATGGATTAGTGGAGCAACAAGGTGGAATTGGCGTGCAGAAAGTGGCGATTGGCGATTTTTGACGGTTGATTGGCCCGAAGAATGGGATACTGGTGGAACCGTAATTCTAGATGTAGACTGGGACGATAACCCATATACAGATGTTGATATCTTATGGCTCGATGAAACACCTCATGGTTATTCCGCTGATGATCCTGATTCATATGGAGATTCAACTTTCAGTATTTCATCTAGATCAGCGAACAATCATGTAGGGAGTGGGAAGCATAATTGGGGGACATATACAGGGACATCTAGAGAAGTATTCACCGTTCCTGCACTAGCCGGAACTCATCAAATGGTTCTGCATACTGCTTTACACGGTGTTTCCACGAATGACAATGCTCTGAATATCTCTGTGGGATATGTTGCTGCAGAGGCGGATGGCTTCTCTCAGACGGTAACTGATTGGTCTGAGGGAGATGGAGTTGACGCTGTTCATGTTGTTTCTACTGTTCCTATGGACATTGAATCAGTTTCCTCATATGGGTGGACACAGCCAATATATTTCGACAATGAAACAGCCTATCAAGACGTATCAAATGATAAGATGACTTCCTCATGGTGGTACAACTTTACTGTTGATGATGTTTCTGAGTTGGATATTTCGATGGATTCTTATGAATCCGCAGATTTAGATCTTTTCTTGTTTTACGATGAGAATCAGGATGGCCAATTCACATCTGGCGAAGAGGTTTCTCGGTCATGGTCAGGAACTTCTTCTGAGAGTATACAATTAAATGATGTAGAAAATGGCCTATATGCTGTAGCAGTACATGGCTATTCTGTATCTGGTGAAGTCCAATTTTGGATAGACATAGACATGATAGGTGGTGATAAATTAAACATCACAGACCAGATAGAGCTATTAAACTCCGAAATTGATTCTATTTGGCCTAATGGTTCACAAACTTTAGCAGGAAATATACCGACAAGTGCACATCAAATAAATTTAGCTTTTGAACGTCCAGATTCTGCAGGTTTATGGCAAGGAGAAGTCGAAATAATTCTCGTAGGTGGAATTAAATTAAGTCTTCCATACACATATGAATTATTGGAGATGGAACCATATATTGAGTTTTCAACACCCGAAAATCTTACACAGACCAATGAATTACTTCCAATAGAAATTTATGCTACAGATACTGGAATTGGTTTTACTTTAGATGATCTCAATTGGTATAAAATGAACAATCAGACAATTATTCCATCTGCAGATTCTGTAGAAGGAATTGATACTTATTTGAATTATCATAATCTGACAGAGATATGGAACTCTGGAAATCATTTTGCAATGCCTGATAATATTTCTTTCCGTGAAGTTTGGATTAATTCAACAATACCTGAATCAGAGCAGTGGCATGATTTCGGCGTCAATATTACAGACAGAGCGGGTTTATTTAATCAATCATGGCTTTCTGTCAATTACGATATCACATCTCCTCCTTTATTCATCTATGGTGTGCCAGAAATTACTAAAAATCCGTATATAAATTTAGTAATTCAGACTGAACCTGGTTCTAGTGTTTACCAAGATGGTTATCTTATACCTGGCTTTGATGATTATGGTTTCGTAAACTGGACGGTGGGGCTAATTCCAAGTGAAATCGGTATCGATTACTCATCAGATGGAACTCTAAGTAATTATTATTTGGTGCCCGAAGAGAATTATTTTTCGATTACTTCTGTAGATGCAGCAGGAAATAGCATCTCTAGTAGTCACATGGTGGTTTATGATAATGAGATTCCGGAATTAGAATCATTGTATATTGACGACCAGAATGATTTCCGGTATACTGCTAATGATTTCTATAATGTTCTTAATATCACTAGCTCTACCTTTGGATTGAATATTTCTGTAGATGTTAAAGAATGGTGCCTAAATATATCTAAAGAGAATTCTATAATTGATGAAGTGATTGAAGTTTGTACGTCTAATGGAAATATGCCCGAAATATTAGTTACAAACCTTTCAGGTTTAGAAAAAACTAGAAATGTTCCAGTACAAGTTGATTTGACCAATATTTCTGACGGCGATTATTTGGTTGATATTTACCTAATAGACTGGGCAGGAAACTCTGCCTCAGAACAATTTAATTTATTCTTAGACCGTAATATCCCAATTATTGATTGGATGTTATCTCCTTCGAATAATAATGAATTATTTGATCATCGACAAGTAATGAATTGGGCATCTAATGAATTATCTCATGTTTATTTTACTCATAATGGTAATGAGATTGAAGAATGGGAAGGATTTGGAAGTGAATCTAATTTCATTCTGGAAAATAAGGGTTCACATGAATTTTGTATAATTGCTTATGATTCAACAGAAGGGCAATATAATGAAAACATTCTAGTGGATTGTAAAATTTATAATCTCAATGAGTCTATTTATTCTACAAATGTAGTTGCTCCTTGGAATGGCGGTATCACGACTGAAGATACATTATCGGCAGTCCTCTACAGAGGACCAGATCAAGAAATCTGGTGGCAGAATGATGCTGACGATGAACGCTTCCTCATTATTCCCGGAGCTCTAGTAGTAGAGCTGGATTTCATCCTAAAAGAAGGCATCAATGAGTATTCAGTTGAAATTGAATCGCTGGATGAGGTACATGAGTATCAAATCTCTATAACTCGCGATACTATAGCACCTATCCTCTCATTTGAACAAATTAGTGTGCGGAATTCTACTTTGAACCCCGTTAAGAATATTGAGGGTAAGTGTGAACCTGGTGCTTATGTGATGATTTGGAGTGTTATCGAATCATATGAATTTATTTGCGACTCATCTGGGTTAATTGATATCGAGATTTCAGTACAAGATATTGTCGGTAGCCATGTTATTCAGGGTACAACTACGGATTCAGTAAATAATAGAAATTCCTTTTCTATAGAAGTAATCAATCAGAATTGGATTGATTGGGCTATCGACGATGCTCAAGATCAAGGGCCTATGCTTTGGTATTTCTTAGCCGCATTATTCGGTGTGTTTATTCTTATTAGTGTGACAGTATTAGCACGTAAATCAATAAGGAAAAAGAAAGTAAGCAATAAGGATCTAATTTCTCTTGAAGAGTCGTTTAATGAAATCAATGAATTACTGAATTCATCATCTCCAGAATCAAAAATCGATTGGGATATTGTCAACAGTGATTTACCTGAAGCAGAAGAACTTAGGTCTTGGAAGGAAACTAATCGAAGTATACACTCAATTAATCATATCGATGATGAGGATACAATTGACCTTGATTGAGCATAACCCTCATTGCTCTGTGTTGTTTCGAAGATATATGGCTGTAGAACATATTGCGATTATTGGTGCCGGACAAATGGGTAATGGGATAGCTCAAGTTTCAGCCTGCGCGGGATATAAGGTCACTATGATCGACATAAAACAAGAGTTTGTAGATAGAGGTATGGAAACAATTAAAAAATCTCTAAATAAACTAGTCTCAAAAGGCAGAATGGCCGAAAAAGAAGCAGAATTGGCCATTTCCCGAATCAGCACTTCTACTGAAAATTCATCGGCATCAGATGCTGATTTAGTTGTAGAGGCCATACCTGAAGTTTTATCTTACAAAACAGCCTTATTCCAACAATTAGATGATTTGTGTAAACCTGAAACCATACTTGCCACTAATACCTCAAGCATTAGTATTGATTCTATTGCTGCATCTACAAATAGGCCAGATAAAGTAATTGGAATGCATTTCATGAATCCTGTCCCTATAATGAAATTAGTCGAGATAATTAATGGTAGCGATACTTCAGATGAAGTAAATTCAGTAGTTGTAAATGCTGCTGAGAAAATGGGTAAAACCGCATTATCGTGTAATGATTCTCCCGGTTTTATATCAAATAGAATTTTATGTCCTATGATAAATGAGGCGATTTTGGCATTAGAAGAAGGGGTTGCCAAAGCAGAAGCTATTGATGGCATTATGAAACTAGGGATGAACCACCCTATAGGGCCATTAGCACTTTCTGATCTTATTGGTAATGACACGGTACTACATATCATGAATGTTCTTCATGAAGGATTTGGGGACGATAAGTACGCACCTTCAAAATTACTAATAAAAATGGTTGAAGAAGGTAAATTAGGTAGAAAATCTGGCGAAGGATTCTACAAATATTGATTTTTGCTTATCGAGAGACTTCAAATCATCATATCCCTTCCGTCATACATGAATAGCCGAAAGAGAATCTCAATTTTAGTTTCAATACTGTTACTAAGTATGCTCGCAATACCTGTGTTGGGTAATGATGCGGGAACTGGAGGGGATGCGGGCAATACCACCTCTTCTGCAACATCATTGCCGGCTACAAACGGCACTTATTATGGAAATTTAACTGCATCGACTGATGATTCAGATTATTATTTGATTAATATGTCCTCAAATACAGGAATTGCAGTCCAGATAACCTATCCTTCTTCAACCGATTTCGATCTTGCTTTATTGAATAGTGGTGGAGGATACATCGATCTCAGTACTAACTCTGGAACAACTGATGATGTAACTTCAAACGGTACATCTGTTGGCGGTAGTAGCGTTTATATTTGGGTAGATAGATATTCAGGTTCCGGACAATATACTATGCAAATTTGGATATTCTCAACTGGTTCATCAGGGGGTGGAGGTACTGGTTCGGGCAATGGTCATGATGCAGGTACCGGCACAGATGCTGGAAACAATATCGCTAGTGCAATGTCTCTCAATGCAACGAATATGTCATTTTGGGGTGATGTGACTTATTCAACTGACACGAATGATTACTACAAGGTATCAATGCCCGCTTATTTTGGTGTTTCTGCCTCTTTGAGTTGGAACTCTACAGTTGACTTAGATTTAGAAGTTTATGATAACTCAAGTTCTATGATTGTTTACAGTTGGTTTTCTAATCCAGAGACAGTTACTGTGAATAATTACGGAGGTAGTGACTTATTTTTCAGAGTATATGCTTATGGAACTAATACTGGCACTCATGATTATAATTTATCATTTACTTTTGATAATTTATCCAATGCTCCAGTCAATAATCAAGATGATGCTGGCACCGGAGGGGATGCATCTAATGATTATTTGAATCCAACAATTTTGAATATAACTTCGGTTGCAATGAACAATACATTCAGTGGCTGGGGCTCTCTTGACGATGATTTGAATGATAATTATCAAACAAGTGTTCCAATGGGGCATGGAATTAGAGTTTCAGTATGGTTTAATTCTAGTGTTAGCGATTTCCAGGTCATTTTAGCTGATGATCAAGCTAATACAATTGATTATTCTGGCGTGAATAATCCTGAATTAGTAACTTCTAATGGTTCAGGAACTTACCCTGGAATGATTGTAGAAGGAATGGATATCCTGCTTCAAGTCAGAGCAACTTCAGGGGAAGGTTACTACGGTATGTCTTGGTGGTTTTTCACTCTAGACACCGATGGTGATGGTTTCTATGATACGGTCGAAGTAGACTGCGGTAGTGATCCAGAGGATAATTACAGTGTACCTCTGGATACAGATTCAGATGGTATTTGTGATACTTTAGATTCTGATGATGATGGCGATTATGTCGAAGATGCAAACGACACGTTCCCTCTTGATGCCTCAGAGTGGGAAGATACGGATAATGACAATATCGGAAACAATGCCGATTTAGATGACGATGGAGACGGTTTCTCTGATGTAGATGAGATTGAATGCGGCTCAGATCCACTGGATGGTTGGAATCAGCCTCCAGACTTTGATTCCGATGGAATCTGCGATTTACAAGATTCCGACGATGATAATGATGGTTACGACGATGTTGATGATGCATTCCCTCAAGATGATTCGGAATGGGCTGATACAGATAGCAACGGCGTAGGTGACAATTCTGATACTGATGATGACGGAGATGGATATAGCGACAACCTCGAAACATCTTGTAACTCTGACCCACTCGATTCGTTTGATGTACCTTCAGACATAGACATGGATGGGACTTGTGATTTAATGGATAATGATATCGATGGAGACAACTATCCTAACGAAAATGATGCATTCCCAACAGATAGTCAAGAATGGTTAGATACAGATAATGATGGTTTTGGAAATAACTTAGACATTGATGATGACGGAGATTCTGTGTCTGATAACTATGATATGTTTCCGCTTGATTCAAATGAATGGGCGGATAACGATAATGATGGTCTTGGAGATAATGGAGACTTAGATGATGACAATGATGGTTGGTCAGATTCCGATGAAATTTCATGTTCTACTAATTCTATGTCTTCCCAATCGATTCCTAGCGACTTTGACAATGACATGGTCTGTGATTTAGTAGACACTGATGATGATGGTGACGGCGTTTTAGACGAGGATGATGTTTTCCCGATGGATAATGCAGAGTGGGAAGATACTGATTCAGATGGCATTGGTAACAATTTCGATGACGATGACGATGGCGATAATTGGTTTGACATTTATGAGCCAAATTGTGGGACAGATCCGTTAGATGGCACATCCATACCTCTTGATTTCGACGAGGACTGGGTTTGCGATCTCGTTGACGATGATGATGATAACGATGGAGTGACTGATGTAGACGATCCATTCCCTAAAAATCCGCTTGAATCAGTTGATACAGACTCTGATGGCATTGGGAATAATGCTGACAATGATGATGATGGAGATGGTTGGACAGATGAGGCAGAGGCATTGTGTTCCACAAGCTCATTATCTAGTAATTCAGTCCCTAAAGATACTGATGGCGATAAAAACTGTGATCAAAATGACCCTGATATTGATGGTGATAATATAATCAATGAGCAAGATGCATTCCCAATGGACAATACTGAATGGGAGGATAGGAATAATGATGGGAAGGGCGACAATGCTTATCCACTTTCTATTACTGACAAAATGTCTCTAAATCCTATACCTACATTCCTAATTTCTTTGACTATCGTTGCATTAATTGGGGGTGCTGTTTTAGTTTATACAAATCAGAAAAAAACCCCTAAAAATAATATCCATAAAGGAATGGATATGACTTCATACATGGAAAATGAAGAATCATTTGATGACGAAATAATGCCTGAAATAAATGAATCGCCAGAAATTCCTAATTCTGAACCTATCGATGAATTAATTCCCGAACCATCCAATTCGGCAGATTTGATTCCCGAAGATCCAATATTGGATGATGGAAATCTTTCATTGGAAGAAGTCAACGATGAAGGAACTAAGATTCCACCACCACCTCCGGGATTTAATCTTGGGATGGGTGCAGTGCCACCGCCACCGCCTGGATTCGAGCCGCCTTCATCGACAGCAAAATCAAATGAAATAGTTTCTAGTTGGGAGGATTTACCTCCTGGGGGGGAATATACTGAAACCGAACCTCTCAAATACACTGGTTTTGGGATAGGTACATGGGTTGAAAGGGATGATGAATCCTGGGAAAAAATTTCAGAAACATGAACTAAAAATATAGAATCTCTCTATTATACGATAGCATTTATCAAAACTGGAAAGAACTTCCCGATGTAATTTTTTTCCGAAACAGGAAACAGAGTGCTTTTTTTCATACTTAAATTACTGTTT
>CERV01024560.1_pt1 | contig 10594 bp, 10 predicted proteins | sample 530871 | NCBI WGS metagenome assembly CERV01 (sample SAMEA2621045, study PRJEB7988) | marine metagenome | biome: marine biome (ENVO:00000447); feature: deep chlorophyll maximum layer (ENVO:xxxxxxxx); material: "saline water (ENVO:00002010), including plankton (ENVO:xxxxxxxx)" | depth 50 m
GTTGTTACTTAAATAAAAGAGTTTTTAATAATTATATCAGGGATCATTAGAATCATCTCTTTTTAGATAAATAAGAAATGATTTAGAAGCAGAACTTGAAACGAGCCCGTATCCATTAACAATATTTGAATTAGGCATCACAAATTGATTGAATTCTGGGAGTCCTTGGAAATAATTGAAAGTTGCATCATCTGTTGCTTGAAAAGTAATTAGTTGTAATCCGTAATAATCATAAAATAACCACGTCATGCTTACAGGTGAAGTTTCTACATTCCATGGCCAAGGATTATATCTAAATGGGGTGTTCTTTTTCCATCCTAGATCTGCATTTGATCCCCGAGGGTAAGTTTCTTTCCATAGTTCATACACATCCTTATATGTAGTATCATAAATCAAATTAATAAAACAACTATCACGTAAGCCATTTTGATTCCAATCATCAAAATATTCATCGGTGTTCCAAATACCATCATTATTGGTATCTGTATAAGGTTCAAGATCAACCGAGTCCGCTTCTAATGCAAATGTCATAATACGTACAGTTTGATAGTCTTCTTCATTAAAATTAATCTTAAATAGAGGGTAGCTTGCAAAACTCTCAGTAAAACATTCTCCCTGTTGGAGCGTTAAAGTATCAATTGCACCAGTTATTGGCGGGAATGACCACGGATCGTAATTATTAATATTTACTTCAGGAACATTATAGTTGTTATCTTTGCAGTTATAGATAGATTGCGGCTCTGCACTAATCTCCATTTTTTCAGGAATAGTCGTTACTCCAGATACGGTATCGTCACCAACAACAGCTTGTACTTTATAGGTTTCACCTCCCTTAAAAATATAATTAGAATTTGTGAAGTATCTTCCTGCAGCTCCTGGAATAGGATATAAGTATAAATTTACAGTATCTCCAATTATGTGTACTTGTGCATCTTGAATCCATAAATCTTTTGAAGGTATGTTCTCATTCAAACTTGCAGATTTAGAAACGAAAACAGTATCAATTAGTGGAAAATTGGACCGGAGATTTGCCCATAATACAATTTTTTCTTCATACGTGACTTGATCATCATTAATAGAACATGAAAATAACATAAAAGCGAAAATTGATAGTATTCTTTTCATCATTAAAAATATATAGTAAATCCCAAGCTAGGTATTACTGGGAATAGGCTTAAAGCTTTTTCCTGAATACGACCTTCATCTTCTTCATCAACATTTGTTTCACCTACGTCTGGGAGGCCATTACCATTAGTATCGTGATCTAATTCGACCCAATCTCCATCATCATCTTTTCCGTTATTTACACTTCCTAAGTTATAAATATATGTAAATATGTTTTTTTTGTTATAAGTATTTATAATTTGAAAAAAGAAATCTGCATTACGTCCAAAGAATTTTCCATGTCGAACAATTCCAAAATCTAATCGATCATATACTGGATATCTTCCACTATTTCTTGTACCAGGTATAGTACTAAAAGTGGAGTTAGGATCTCCAGGTAGTTTTTCAACATAGTATCCTAGTATAGGTGTAAAGGCTTGTCCAGTCTGCCATGTCCATTTCCAGTTTAATTCCCATTTTTTATTAAATGTATAATTACCTAAAATATTTAAAACATGCGACCTATCCCAATTAGTATAATATTCTTCTTTGATTCCATTTAATTGGCTTGTCATAATTTTTCTTGCAACAGAATTTGTATACGCGACCCAACCAGTAAGCTTACCAAATGTCTTTTGAACGAAAAGTTCAATTCCGTATGCATATCCATCAGCAGGTGTAAAAGAATCACTAATTTTATCATCAGAAACGTCTGCATCAGTTGATGAAGTCAGGTTTTCAAATGTCAACATATTTTGTAATTCTTTATAATAAGCTTCAACCTGAATTTTATAAATGTCATTTATATATTCTTCATAGCCAATAACAGCTTGTTGTGCCTTTGCTGGATCAACTGAATTATCTACGGCCAACCAATTATCTAATATTGAAGGATTATAATCATCTTGAGCCGTCTGGATAAATTGATGATAATTTCCAACTGCGAAATTAATATACCGATCATCTGTAAGCAGAAGTTTTAAACCCATTCTAAGATCAATATATGGAGTATTTGAGTATACACTGTAGTAATTATATCTGATACCTGGTTCAAAAATAAAACTTGAAGAAACTTTCCATTTTAACTTAGTATAAATGCTGGCTTCTATGGGTCGTTCACGTATGTAAAAAGATGTATCTTCTAAAAATGTATTTAAATATTTGAAATCAAGTTGCTTTATCTGTATTCCAGAACGCAATTCAGATTTTGAAGATTGAAAAAGTGTTAAATTTGATGAAAGGGTTTGATCAATAATTTTATTCGCACTTTTTAATCCATCTTCACCACCTAAATTAAAATTGGTAAAAAATTCACTTGATGCAGCAAGAAAATTACCTACTAATTTCTCATTAAATACTCTACGAAAAGACATACTGTAAGTGTTATTACCCCAATCTGCAGTTAAACCAAGTGTATTAAAAATTAAATCATCAATTCCTCTATAAATACTTAATGAAATTCTATCTCGTTCATTTAAATCAGAAAATAAATGTCCTTGAAGATCATAAAAATAATATGGAGGTATATTTTCTGTTGTTTTTGGAGGTAGAATTTTAGGTAATAAATAATCAAAGTATGTTCTTCGACCAGATAATAACCATGCTCCATTATAAAATGGCCCTTCGAGTGTAGTTTGCGCAGATAATAATGAAATGCTAGTTTTTCCTTGGAAATAATTACGATTGCCTTCTCTACTTAAAACATTTAATACTGCTGATAGTCTTCCTCCATATTCAGCATTATACCCACCTTTAATCAGTTCGGCCTCTTTGACTGCATCTACTATAAAATTTGAAAATATTCCACCAAAGTGCGTTGGGTTATAAACCGTAATACCATCCAAAAGAATAAGGTTTTGATCTGTATTTCCGCCTCGAATTACTAGACCTGTACTGGCCTCATTATTTGTTAAAACTCCAGGTAGCGCTTGAATAGTACGAAAAATATCTGGTTCTGCTAAAGATGGAGCTGATTTAATTACTCTTGGGGATAAGTTTACTCTACTGGGTTGAATATTGTTTTTTCGTTGTAGTTTTTCTGCAGATACTTCAACCTCATTAATCTCAAGTGCTTCTATAATTAATGATAAATCCAATTTAATTGATTCATTTTCAACGATATTAATTTCTTGTTTCAAGGTAGTATAACCTATATATGAAACGATTAATTTATAATTACCTGGTAAAATATTTTGTAGAACATAATAACCATTTCTATCTGTTGACATTCCATTACCTGTTTCCTGAATGAAAACATTTGCACCAATTAATGCTTCTCCATTTTCTTGATCAGTTATGAATCCTGAGATACTATTATTTTGAGCATAAAGCAATCCGCTAATTAGGATAAAGATCAAACTTTTAATCATTTTTGAAGTTGTCATAACTAATTGATTTCTTTCTTAATTTTAAAAAATAATGCTAATTAGCTGATAAGTAGGATAAACTTTCAACAGAAAACTCTGTTGGTTGAATTTTAAATTCATCAAATGTAGAACTTGAATCACAAGTATTTCCTTCCAATAACATTGTTAATTGATCCTTTGTTATTGGAAAGAATGGTAGCCATTCAAGTAGAGTTGCTGCAAGTTTGATTGGCTCTACAGGGGCAGGTATCTTCCATTTATTTTTCGAGGATGCATTTGAGATGGTATCTATTATTTCTATCCAATTATAAGATTGCGGACCACCTAAATTATAAATCTTACCAAATGTATTTTTCATATCTATACTTTGAACGAAAAATTTAGCAACATCTGAGATATGAATAGGAGACATTGAAAATTTTCCTGCATTTTTTATATTTATTCCACTGAAAAATAGTGGAGCTGGCAAAGGCAGACTAAGCATATCATCACGTAATTGAGTGCAAAATTCAATCTTTCCTTTCGGATTTCCATAAATTAGAGATGGTCGGAAGATTGTCCAATCTAGTGTTGAGTTTTTAAGATATTGATCTGCTAAAAATTTTGTAGACTGATATTCTGTACCCTCGTATTTGACACCATTAGCGCTCATTAAGATAAAACGTTTGACACCTAATTCAGTAGCTGTATCAATGCAAAGCTTGGCTCCTTCAAAATGTGTATTTTCAAATGTAATTCCTTTTCTGGGATATTGTCTGATCAGTCCAATATTATAAATAACTGCGTCTGCACCTTTGATTGTATCTTCAATTATTTCTTTATTGGAAACATCACCAATATTTATTGTGCATTCATTTGAATTAGTTATTTTATTTTCAGAACCTGACCTTACAAGAAGTACAGGTTTATGCTTATTGTTTAACAGCTCTTCCGTAAGGTAGCTTCCTACGAATCCAGTTCCGCCAAATAATGCAACTTTCATAATTATTTCTCCGTTATTGAAACTTAAGTATATGATTTGAAATCATTATTTTCAAAAAGTTTATCAATTACTTTTTTGCGATGAACAAAAATATTTTCTAAATCTTTTCTTATCCAAAGATAATTAAGTATTCGCCCTAAAATACCAAAAGGAATTGAGTAAACTACTTTATCTTTTATCTCAACTCCACCTTCAACCTTATGAAAAGTATGTGTATGATGCCACATATTATATGGTCCCTTTATTTGTTGATCTATAAACATATTAGGCGGATTATAATCTGTGATCAACGTACGCCAGTGAATAGGAATTCCTAAAAGATATATTTGATAATCTATAATACGACCAGGACCCATTTCAATAGGAGTCGGAGTTAAAATCTTAAATCCAAGTTTTGAAGGTGTAATTACAGATAGATTTTCAGGTTTAGAAAAAAAAGTAAATACTTCATCAATAGATTTTTCTATAAACTGAGTTGAGCTTAAAGTGTATAATTTCATGGCACGAACCTAATAATAATAAGAGTAATAAGTCAATATATAATGAGCGTTATGAGCGATTACTATATAATTTTGTATAGTTATTAATATTAAACTTTCTTTTACATCCGTTATAATTCATATATCTTATTTTACCAAAAATAGGACGTTCAAACCACGGACGATCATGCACACCTCCAATACTCCATGCTATTCCTGTATATCCATTTGGATCTCTACCATCAATAGAATATTTATCATTTAAATCTATTGCTATTTGTAAAGCCTCTTCAGGTTCACTACTCCATTCCAAAATCTTTTTTGCCCAATACATCCTCATGTAACCATGCATTTTACCTTTGATTCTCATTTCATTTTGTGCAGCATTCCAAAGATGATCATGTGTAGCAGAATTTTCAAACTCTTCCTTTGAGTATATATATTCTCTAATATCTTTTCGATGATCATTTAGAGAGCTTTTTGCCCATTCTGGAAACCCATTAAAGTCATCATATTGTTTGTTATAATAACAAAAGTTATCTGATAACTCTCTTCTGATAATACATTGTTCTAAAAAACTATCTGTGTTATCCGCTAATTCTAGTTTTAATGCTATATGTTGTGCAGATATTTGACCGTAATGAATGTAGGGACTTAGATTTGATAATTGTTGGTAATTTGGATCATTTCGTTTTTCATCATATTCCTCCAACTTATTTTTTATAAATAATTCTAACATATCCTGTGCAGCAGATTCTCCTGGTTTAATCCAATCCAACTCCTTAATCGTATAATCAATATTTAACCTTTTGTATATAGATGAAAAATTGATTTTTTTGGTTTTATCTTTTATTTCAAATGGATGTTTTTTCAGCTTGGGATAGTCTACTAAGAATTCTTTTAATTTATTTAATAACTTTGGCCGAAATGTATAGGCTGCGTATTCTTGTTTATTACTTACCTCCCAAACAGGAACTATATTATGAGCATCAATTTGATAAAAGGGTAGATTGGTTTTTGAAAGAACATTATTTATCCTTCTTTCATATATATTTAATGGTGAAAAATCTGTAAATATCGCGCCAATATTATATTTATTTATTAATTCTGGTATAGATAATTCAGCTCTGCCTTGTAAAATAAATAATGGAATATTATGATCTCGTAGTGTTTGTAATGTTTCTTCAAGTCCATCAAAAAGAAATTTATATTGACGAATATTTGCATCTAAAAAATTTCCAATATATTGAAAGCATACAATTAATGGCATTTTATGTTTAATTGCATGATCTTGAGCAGCAATGAGTGCCCAATTATCAACTGCTCTTTTATCTCGAATCATCCAATATAAAATAGCCTCTCCTTTAGTTGTACCTTTTCTAAGAACGCGCGTACGTTTTTCAATATGTGACATAATAAATTATTTAGCTAATACGCTAGACTATTGAGTGGAGTTCTTTATAGCTATTAAATGTTTCAACTCTTTCTTTAGGAAAATTATCAAGATGTTTTAGTCCTTCTCCACCAAAAATGATTAATATTTCAGAAGTCTGGAGAGTATTGACAATCTCAATTACTTGATTTCCAGTTTTCTTGAGATTATTTAGAGATGTAGCCCTACAACATTGACGGTCGCATAAATAAAAGACCAATGTATCAATTTTTTCTTTTTTAATAATAGTATTTAAACTTCCAAGTTCTGCATGCGAACCTGAATTAAATACATTGTAACCACAATGTCTTAAAACCACTTCTGACATTGCTATACCTAAGTCAGGAAGATCATCTTCAAAGTTAATACATAATGCAGCTTTACCATTATAGGTCCCATTTGGCTTGTCCTGATTAAGAGCTTCAATTCCGCGTGTAATTAATTTTCTAGAAATATATTCTTCGATATGAGATATTGATTTACTATTCAACCAGTTTTCAACTATATCAGAAGCAGGTTCAATTATTTTATCAAAAATATCAGCAACAGGATATCCTGACATGTAAGAACTTCTAATTATGGTATTTACAGAGAGGTCATCTGATAGGATACTAGTTTCTGCGAGTCTTTGAGTAAGGCTATCAAAATCATTATTTTTTATAAAATTATAAATTTCTTTGTGATCAACAGTATCTAATACTGCACCAAAGTTTTTCCCTGATTCTTTATTATTTTTATAATATTCACGTACGTGTTGCATAGTGAATTTTCGATGTCCACCAGGAGTTTTTTTACATTTAATTGTTCCATTATCTGTCCAACGTTTTAATGTGGAAATATTAATACCGAGTATGTTTGCAACTTCTTTTGAGTTTAAGTATTTCATTACTAAAGATTACATTAAATAGTAGCATAAATGAAACATAAATTGAGCGATATGAGCATATTATATATCATTGATATTAACTATAGATATGATTAGTAAATTGTTGTTTGATTTTATTATAATTGATTTTCTGAATTTTATCTTTCTTATCATACATCTTAACCATCATGTTCATTCGATGATTTTTAATAAAAAACATTCTATGACTATTAATAAATGACCAAAATAAAGCATCCCATACCTTAGACCAGTTATTTTTCTTATAGTTACTCATTTTAATTATGTAATTACTTCCGCTTATATAGGGTTTAGTACACATTAGTCCTCCATCAGCAAATTGACTCATACCATATATATTTGGTACCATAACCCAGTCATAGGCGTCAATATACATTTCCATGAACCATTTATATACTTCGTTTGGTGAGATTTCTAATAGGAGCATTATATTACCCAAAACCATTAATCTTTCAATATGATGAGAGTAAGCGTGATTTAAAACTTTTTCAATAGTGTCGTCTACGGGATCAATTGTTGTTTTACCTTCATAAAAGGACTTAGATAATTTTTTATTAAATTTCCAAAAGTTTTTCGTTCTCTGTTTATTTCCATCCATACAATATATCCCGCGAACAAATTCTCTCCACCCTATAATTTGTCTAATGAATCCTTCTAGAGAATTAAGTGGAACATTGTTTTCTATAGAAAAATCAAGTGTTTGTGCTAAAACATCTTTTGGAGTTATAAGACCAATATTTAGATATGGAGTCAATATGCTATGAAATAAATAGGTTTCATCTTTAGATATAGCATCCTCATACTTCCCAAATTTCTCTATCCTGTTTAGTAAGAAATCATTAAGTGCATATGATGCCTGCGACCGGTTAATTGGAAAATTGAATGAAGATAACGAGCCAGGATTATCATTAAAATTTTTAAAAATAGTATTTTTATAATTATCAAAATTTCTGTTATCATAATCAAATTTTTTTATTGTTGGGATTTCAATGTTATTAGGTAGTTTTTTTCTATTTTCAATATCATAACTCCATTTTCCTCCTTTCGGTTCACCCTTATCCATAAGAATATTAAATCGTTTACGTTGCTTTTTATAAAAGGTTGACATAAAGTGAGATTTCTTATTACTAAATTCATTATCAACGTCTGTTTGATTTAATAAAAAACCTGGTGAGTCATACCATTGTATTTTTACACTTAACTTTTTACAATTATTATTAATTTTATTGAATAAGTAAGAATCAACTACATCACAAATATGGAGCTTTGTGATATTATTCTTCATTATAATTGATTTGTATTCTTTTTTATTATATAAAATTTCTATTGAAATATTATATACTGTATATCCTTTATTTTTTAATTCTTTTGCATATTCATTCAAGGATAGGAAATGAAGTAATATTTTTTGCTTATGAAACTTTAATTTATCTTCTCGTTCATAAAAAAATACAGGGTCTTGTATAAGAAATATTTTTCTTTTTTTTGAAATTGCCGGATGGGGATAAAATAACTGATTTGGGAAGATGAACGTAGATTCCATACAATTAGTATTAGTTTTTAATTATTATAAATCCAGAGCAGTATAATATATATACTGCTCTGGATAAAAGGATGTTTACTTTTCAGATCGGGCAACGGACCAAATTACTAGTCCAAAACCAATTTTATTTATTGCATCACCTATATTATAAACAAGATCACGACCTGAGTCTGAAATTAGATTATTTAAAAATTGATACCATTGTCCATCTGCAGTACCAATTAAATAGCCAAGCGGATAGATTCCCCATCCAATGATAATAAAGTATAATAGAAGTTTATTAGCATTCTCAATTTTACCGCCTGCCTTTTTCGCCGCCTGTCCAACTTCGCCATTGAGTACTTCTAACACTATCATTACATAGGCTGCTCCACCTATAGCTCCCCATATTCCAGCGCTATGGTTTCCAAATATGGATAATATACCTGCTTCTCCAAAATAACCTGTTAACAGCATGACTACGGACCACCAAACTAATTTTTTTAATCCTGCACCAGTCAATAAATAAAATTCAACACACATTAATGGTACAGTTAATATCCAATCTATATAACGAAACTCTGTTGGGCTTAAACCTGTTTCAAGCCACGCGCTCCGCATGTAATAATAGTGTACTGCAGCTATACCCGTTATTAGACCAGATACGGTTAATGATAATTTCCATTTTTGTTCAACTGAATCTCTTTCGATAAAGAAAAAAACAGTTGCTGCTAGCATTGCCATGCTGCCAATAAAAAATGTGAATCCGACAAAGTCTCCAGTCCCAAGATTAATAGCTAAAATTGGTAAATTCATATTATTTCCTTTCTTTAATTAAGTTTTATTACTTGTATTTAATTGAGCCCTGATTCCTAAAGCCCCAAAGGTAGGTGCCCATAATCCGATAAAAATACCTACTTCTCTTGCTTGTTGATGTGTTTCGTATCCAAATACTTTAGTTCCGAAAACGAAAGCAAGTACTGCAATAAATATTGATATTATCATTGATAAGTACCAGCTATTTGCGTTCATAGTCTTTGTCCTTTCATGTTAAAATTATTAATTAAATCAATATTAATATTAATGTCACAATTGCAAAAAATAGACCAGCGTAGATTCCAACAGGTTTATCAAGCATAGATATTATTTTATCTGAAATATTATTCATCCAATTCATTACATCATTATTTTCATAAAAAAGGCTATTATTACAAGTAGAATAATTAGTTTTGTATCAAGAATTAGATAAATGGTTTTATCTATTAATCTTTCAAGAGGTTTCTTTTTCAATTGCATCCTTTATTTTCCACATAGCTGCAAGACCAACAAAGATCAAGCACATTCCTCCAAAAAGACCTAAAAATTGATCAATATATTTTTGTGTAAAATTTTGAAATAATGTGAAGAATAACCCACATAAAAACAACGACACAAAAACACTGCTTCCAATTCGTTCTAAAAGAGATTTTTCTATTTTTTCGATCATTTCAATATCCTCTATATTTATTCTATTATATCAGCAATTATTTCATCACTCATTGGGTTGACTCCGCTTCTGTAATATTTCTGGAGATTTCCTTTTTCATCAATCAAGTATTTGCAAAAATTCCAAGAGGGCTTAGATGAATTCCATCCATTTGCTGATTTATCAGTTAACCATTTATAAACAGGATGCATATCTTGTCCTTTAATATTTATTTTTTCAGTAATCGAAAAAGTAACTCCATAATTAATTCTACAAAAATTAGCTATTTCTGATGAGGAACCTGGCTCTTGAGATCCAAAATCATTACAAGGGAAACCCA
>CERV01030549.1_pt1 | contig 10543 bp, 9 predicted proteins | sample 530871 | NCBI WGS metagenome assembly CERV01 (sample SAMEA2621045, study PRJEB7988) | marine metagenome | biome: marine biome (ENVO:00000447); feature: deep chlorophyll maximum layer (ENVO:xxxxxxxx); material: "saline water (ENVO:00002010), including plankton (ENVO:xxxxxxxx)" | depth 50 m
ACCAATTGAGAATCCAAATGTATGATCATAATTATTTCCAAATGGATTATGGTCTAAACCATCTTCTGTATTAAAAATTTTGTAATAAGCCTCAAAATTGATATTGTATTTTTCATTAATTTTCATTTCGTATTTTGCTCCTAATCCTGTTGGGAACCCCCAAGATGTACCATCTGCTCCTAAAGGACCATCGTTCCAATTGATTACGCTGAAACCAAAACTTGTAAATAATTTAATTTTTTTAAAAACGTAAGCTCCTAGTCTAAATTCTGGGGCAACACCATTAGTGTGGGTAACATTATTATCTGCAGGACCAAGTCTAAACAAATTAATTTTAGCTCCTGCAAAAAATGGATCTGTCCAATCTTTTTCAAAACCTATTCCTATATTTATGTTCCTCTTAAAACCATACATTATATCAGTTTCAGAACTAGCAGCTTGTTTATCACCAACAAGGTAAACTGGTCCTAAATCAAAATATAAACCTTCTAATTTTTGCAAAAAGCTATCTTTTTGTTTTACAGAATCTTGAATTTGACTATAACCTTTAAATAAAAAAATAAGATTTATAGCTAATATAAGCTGGAAATATTTTAAAATTATTTTCATTAATTATGCAATTTAAATAAAATTAAGGTATTCTATATTTTCCATTGGGAAGTTTAGTAGGTAATTTATATTCACTTTTTGTTAATAAATTATAAACATCGCTATCATTATTTTTTACTTTTTCTTTTGTATTTAGTTTCCATTCGTCTTTTATTTCATCAAATCTTCCATTAAAATCTTGACCTCCAAGTATAGAAGTCAAAGCCCAATACGTGTATTCTGTAATTTGACAGCTATAGTCGCAAGATTCATCATTATAAGTATACCATGCATTGGCTGGATATTCATTTGGTACTTTTTTAAAGTAACCACCTCTTGCAATGTCCATGGCATCAGCTATTTTACTTCCTTTTTTTTCTCCAAAAACTTCTGGGTACACTTTTGCATATCCATGTTGAGTAATTAGATGTAATACTTCTTCAAGAGAAGCATCAAATCTTGGGGATCCATTTACTAAAGTTATTTCTTCATCTCGAAGATCCTGATAATTCGAATTTTTTAGATTGATTCTTTCTGCATCATTTTGATCACTTTCATTTTTTACTAATAAAAGCCAAACATTTTTTTCAATTAGTTTATCTACAACCTTTTGATTGTCAACTTGACCATCTTCATCATTGTCTAAATATTCAGCCAATATTGAGGCCGCATGTAACATTTTCTCATTGTCCACCTTATTTGTAGCATATATTTTGATTCCAAATATTTCAGTTGTTTTACAGAAATATTTAAAATAATTTTTATCAGACTCACTAACTCCTGTTATTTGAATATAATCAGTCCCATATGTAAGATCTGCACATTCTTTATAATTATCTTCTTTACAAGAAAAAAATATAAAAACTAAAAACATAAAATAATTGATTTTTATAGTATCTAATTTAAATTTTTTTTTCAGATTCATATTTGATTTGAGAATTATAATATTGGGATAAATTTTTATTATTTATTAACCTTGATTTGCTAAAGAAAGGAGGGGGTTTTTTATTTTTTAAAATTATATCTTTTACAAGTTCACCTATTCCAGGACCCATTTTAAATCCATGCCCTGAACTTCCACCCATAATTAAGACGTCGCTTGATAAGTTGTGCTTTTCAATTATAAAATTTCCATCTATACTATTTTCATATTGACAAACTTTGCTTTCTGTAATAGGTAGATTTTTTAGCCCAGGGAACCTTTTATAAATATATTTTTTAGTTCTTTCAATTAATTTAGGTGAAGGCACTCTATCAGATTTATCTGGGTCAAATGGAGTTGATCTTTCATCATATGCAATTTTAAATCCTTTATTTAGATGAAATGGCATCCCGTAATATGTAGGTGTATTTTCATTTAAATCCATCCAGCATGGCATGTTTTTAATTTTATAATTATCATTATTATTATTAGGTATACTAAAAAAATAAACTTCTTGACGGGAGACATATGAAATTTTATTGAAAAAATCGGGTACTATTTTTTGATTCCAGGGACCACAAGCAATAATGTATTTATCTGCTTTAATTTTTTTATTATTTATTGTGATTCCATTTCCTTTATTTAATTTATTTTCTTCTACGTTTACTTCACCTATGGTTAACGATCCTCCAATTTTTTGAAACTCTTTTACAATTTTTTTACAACACCTACTTGCCAGCAATATGCCCGCTTTTTTTTCTAAATAAACTTCATTCACTCCATCAAAATTTAAAATCGGATACTTTTTTTTTGCAATATTAATTGGCATATCAATTATTTCATTACCTAAACTATTAATTGCTGGAATTGAATTTTTTATATAGCTGTTGTCTTTTTGTGTAACGAGCCATAACATTCCATTTTCAAAATATAATTTTCTTTCACTTTTCTTAGATAGCTCTTCCCAAAATTTAAAAGACTTGTTTGTGAGTTCAGAGTAGATCTTATCTTTACCATATGCTAATCTAATAATTCTTGAAGCACCCCCTGAACCTGACCTAGAATTTCCAGGACCCCACATATCATAAAGGTCTACATCTGCACCTGACTTTTTTAAGAAATATGCCGAGCATGCTCCCCAAATTCCTGATCCTATTACAGCTATTTTCATTATATAAATATAGATTGTTTATTTTTATGTAATGGATAACTTTAGAATAAAACAAACATTTTGGGGAATAGGTATTTTTCTATTACTGAATTTTATATCAATGATCCTTTATCCTGGAGGAACTATTATAGATAAGGATACGGATGGTTATTTATTTTTCTACAATTTTCTAAGTAATTTGGGTGAAATAACAGCTAGAAATGGTGAAGATAATTTTATTTCATCTGTGCTATTTAACACTTCTCTTATTCTTGTAAGTATTTCTTTTTTAATTTTTTATTCTAAATATTTTCAGTTTTTTAAAACTGAAAAAAAAAGTTATAATCTCATTAAAGTAGCATTGTTTTTTCTTATAATTTCCATTTTTTCTTTTATATGTATAGCATTATTTACTGCTGATGAAACAAGTTTTGATGAACATGTTTTTTTTGTAAAACTTGCATTTAGATCTCTATTTCTTTTTGCCATATTTCAATCAATAGCGATTCATTATAATAACCAAATGAATAATCAACTTTTATTTGTTTCTATTTTATTTTCTCTATCAATGATATTATTTATTCTCATGATGGATTATGGACCGAATCCTTTTGAAAGTAACTCTGCTTTATTTATTCAAGTTACCTCTCAAAAAGTTATTGCTTTTTGTATTCTTTTAAACACATATTTCCAAGCTAAGGAATCTTTAATTTTTAGTTCAAAATAACAATGAATAGATTTTTTATTTATTTATTATTTTTTTTTACTAGTTGTACTTTTAAAAGAGAATTTAGTGTTGATGATTGGGCATATTATAGAGGGGATAATTCTGTTAGTCATTTTAAACCATTTGATCAGATCAGTATAGATAATGTTCATAAGTTAACTAAAACTTGGGAATTTAAAAGTAATGACCATGATTTGGAGAATCGATCCCAAATTCAATGTAATCCTTTAATTATTGATGGCGTATTGTTTGGTACATCGGCTAAAATGAAGCTTTTTGCATTGGATGCTTCTAATGGGAGCAAGCTATGGGAATTTGATCCATATGATGGAATGTTTTCATCACATGGAACAGGAGTAAATAGAGGTTTAAATTATTTTAGAAACTCAGAAGGAGACAGAATACTTTATGCAACATATTCAAAGCTATATGCAGTAAACCCTAGAAACGGAAAATTAATTGAATCATTTGGAAAAAATGGGGTGGTAGATTTAAAAGAAGGATTAGGAAGAAATGTTGACAGTTTGCTTTTGGCAGCCAACACTCCCGGAGTGATATTTAAAAATTTACTTATTTTAGGGCATAGAGCATCGGAATCTACAGGCGCTGTCCCAGGACATATTAGAGCTTTCAATGTTTTTACTGGAAAAATTGAATGGATTTTTCATACAATCCCTTATCCTGGGGAACATGGATATGATACTTGGCCTGAAGATGCATATTTAATATCTGGGGGAGCCAATGCTTGGGCTGGACTTAGTTTGGATAACAAAAATGAAATTGTATATGTTCCAACAGGATCAGCAGCATTTGATTATTATGGTGGGGATAGAAAAGGAAAAAATTTATTTGCAAACAGTATAATTGCTTTGAATGCTAATAATGGAAAAAGGATATGGCATTATCAAACAATTCATCATGATATTTGGGATCGTGATTTACCTGCTGCTCCTAATTTGGTTACTATAAAAAAAGATGATAAAACAATTGATGCTTTAGCTCAAATTACTAAGTCTGGCTATTTATTTGTATTTGATAGGAAAACAGGAGAACCGATTTATCCAATAATAGAAAAAACAGTACCTAAATCTAGTTTGATAGGAGAATTTTCTTGGCCTACACAACCAGTTCCTACAGTCTATCCATCATTTTCTAGAGTTTCGCTTTCCAAGGACGATTACCCTGAAAGATCTAAAGAAGCTAGGGATTTTGCTAAAAGAGTTTGGGAGAGTTCAAAGTATGAAGAGTTTCTTCCCCTTTCATTAGATGAAACAATATTATTTCCAGGATTAGATGGAGGTGGTGAATGGGGTGGTGCTGCCTATAATCCAAATTCTGGAATAATTTTTATTAACTCTAATGAAATGCCATGGAGTCTTAAAATGAATAAAAAGGAAGGGTTAACATTGGGAAGAACTGTTTATAACTCAGGATGTATGATATGTCATGGTAAAGATTTAAAGGGAAATTTGGGAGTATATTCTAACATTCCTACACTTGTAAATATTAAAGATAGAATGACTAGTAAATCATTAAAAGAAATTATTATAAATGGAAAAGGAATAATGCCAAGTTTTTCAAACCTCTCAAAAGATGAAATAGATGCAATTGTTGATTATTTAATAGATCCCGATAAGGAAAATTCTACTTATGAAAAATTTAATTCATGGCCATATCCTTATGTTTTTGGTGGTTTCAAAAAACATTATGCGCCAGATGGCTTTCCTGCGATTAAGCCTCCATGGGGACAGTTAACAGCTATTGATTTAAATAAAGCATCCATATTATGGCAAATTCCTCTTGGTGAACATGATAAATTAAAAAGATCTGGTATAATAGATACAGGGACTGAAAACTATGGAGGCCCATTAGTTACTTCTGGAGGAATTTTAATAATTGCAGCAACAATGGATGAAAAAATAAGAGCATTTGACCAGATTACGGGCGAGTTACTCTGGGAGGATAAACTTCCAGCTGCTGGCTATGCTACACCTTCAACATATATGATTGATGGCAAACAGTATATTGTAATTGCATGTGGAGGAGGAAAATTAGGCACAAATTCAGGATCATCATACGTCGCGTATTCTCTTAATTAATTTTTTAATCTCATTTTTATTCAAATTATTATTAATTATAGATGAAGAATGAAATTCATTTATGAATTTATTTTTTATAAAATTATCTATATTTTCAGACCTTAAACTTCCCCCCGGCATAATAGATATTTTATCGTTGCAATATTCTACTAATTTATTTATTTCATCAAGCCCATCAATTACTTTTTCTTTTTTTCCACTGGTAAGAATTCTATCAAACCCAATTTCAATTAAATCATCAACAGCCTTATAAATATTTTCTATTTCATCAAAAGCTTTGTGAAATGTTGTGCTCATACCTCCACACTTTTTCATTAAAATTTTACATGTTTCTTTGTCTATTTCATTTTGACTATTTAGGACTCCAAAAACAACTCCTTTGCATCCAACTTCTCTACAATATTCTATTAGATCTATCATATCATTAATTTCTTCATTATTGTAAATAAAATTACCTTTTCTAGGTCTTATTATGGGGAAGATATTATCGTGATACTTTAAAGCTTTTTTAATATCATCTTTTTTTGGACTTAAACCACCTTCATTTCTGTCCTTGCATAATTCAATTCTATCGATATTATATTTTGATGCTGTAATGCAATCTTTTAGACTAAACACACATATCTCTAATTTATTTTTCAAGAAAAGAATAAAAATTAAAAAATTATAGTTTGGAGTAAAATACTTTTAATCTAAATTTAGTTTTATCTATAACTGCTTGATTAAAAGTTGAAGGTGTAGACGGGAAAACTATCACTTTTTTTACATCATATTTTTTCATCGCTAAATCTTGGAAAAAAACAGTAGAAGTACCTTTATAGGTACGAGAAATTAGACTGTCATACGTATAATATGCTGGGTCTTCATCTTGGCCATAATATGCATTATCTTTTAAAATAACATTATCTACAGGAGTACTTTCAATGCCTGAAGAGTTAACATTGTTATCATCTTTTGCAAAATAAAAAATTGCTGTACTAGGAGGGTTGATATATTTTTTTTCTGAATCATCTATTGGTCCCATTGAAAGTTCAACTTTATTAAGAATAATATTTTTTGCAGTATCGGTAAAATTTGTAAATCCAGATAAATCAATCATAGGATAAATACCGCTACCAGATTGCCAATATATTTTGTCATTAATATTAAATTCATTCAAATTTTTCATATCTATTGTGGATAATGTGGATGAGCTTCTATCAGTTGTATAGTTACTGTAATGTTTTGATAAAGGAGAATCAAACCTAAGTCGGTATTGGTTTGATACAGTGTCTTCGTTGGAGTTGTGATAATAAACAACTATTCTACTAAATTCATTGCTAAGATCAAAACCTAAAATTAATTTGTTATCTACTCCTGGATCAAAGGCAATTCCTTTTGTAGACTCCCTCATTTCTCTACTTGAAATCCCTTGTTTTGCCAAATTAAGTAATAGATTCCCATAAGTCATTGTCAATGGTATGGTTAGTAAGGTATCCCCGGGTTTGTTTACAGTAAAACGAGAAAAACCAATAGGAGATTTATTAGTAACTAAAGGAATAGTTTTAGATGATAAATATATTCCACTAGCAAATAATGTATCTTCTATTAATCTAACAGAAACTTCTTGTTGCTCTTCAAATTCATCTCCATGAACATAAGAATAACTCAAAAATAATTTTATAGAATCTAAAACAGATGAATCAGATGGTTGAATTGATAAATCTGTAGTCACTACATCAGGAGAAATAATTTCAGGAGAAAATTGAGAATATCCTATCGCTTTTGTTTTTCCAAATACTGGGTTGTCATATTGTCCAAAAATTAGAGACCCATAGTCTGTCCTTACACTATCAAGATAGATGTTGGAAGTAGCTAATGGTAGTTCTATGTATTTTGCTTCAAGGTTGTTATTTTGATCTTCCAGCTCAAGCCCAACTTCACTTGATTCATCGCATGAACTATAGAGTAATAAAAAAAATAAAAAAAAAATAATGCTTTTAGCTGACAAGTTCATTATATAATTTATAATAAGCTTCTAAATAGTTTTGGTCACTTTTAATTACATCGAATTTTTTTTCTTTTACTGCATCTGAAATTAGCTTATCAAAACGTTTACTTATCTCATCTTTTGATTTAATTACAGCATCTGCATATTCCATTCCTATTTTTAAGAACCCCTTATAATCCCCTGTTTTTAGAGAATTTAACATTCCATCATCTATATCGGTCATTTTTGCTTTTTCAATAATACTTTTATCAAATTTATGTTTAAAAGCATTATCATAGACAGTAAAAACTGTTTTGGTATCTTTAAAAATAGGATCGTTTTTATAAGTAGATTTGATGTAAAGAGGAATTAAGCATGTCATCCAGTCGTTGCAATGAACAATGTCTGGTGCCCATCCTAATTTAATTACAGTTTCCAAAACTCCTTTACAAAAGAAAATACATCTTTCATCATTATCTTTATAGAAATCCCCCTCTTTATTGTTGAAAACAAATTTTCTTTTAAAATAATCTTCGTTATCAATAAAATAAACTTGAAGCTTTGCTTGTGGTATTGATGCAACTTTAATTATCAATGGTTTTTCATCATCTCCAACTTCAATGTTGATACCAGATAACCTTACAACTTCATGCAATCGGTTCTTTCTTTCATTTATTAACCCAAACCTAGGAACTAGTATTCGTATCTCCATCCCTTTTTCTTGCATTGCTTGTGGCAAATTTCTCACAAAATCAGCAACTTCTGATGTTTGAAGAAAGGGGTTAATTTCACTTGCTACGTAAAGAATTTTATATTTTGCCATAAAGTAAGGTTCGTTATCTTTTAAAGTACAACTCAAAAAGGGACACAAATTTAATCAATTCAAGCTGATTTATCAATTCTTGTCTAATATCATTTTTTTTTGAAATTAATAAAATTGCTTTTTACCCTAAAACTAATATTATTAGATTTGCATCAAATTCAATTTCTTGGATAAAAAAAACTTAAATTATTTTTTAAACTTTATAGTATCACTTACGATAGGTTTATCTATTTTGTTTTTTGTTTTCAAAGACGTTGACATCAGCTCTTATAGCTCAAGAATACAAAAAGTATCCTCTTCATGGTTTTTGTTTGCAATTTTCATTTCATTATTTGAATTTGTTGTTCGAGCGTACAGGTGGAATTTGTTACTTGAATTCAAGTATAAAAAACTTTCAGTTTATAAGACAACACTTGGTCTTATTATATCATATCTATCTGCAATTATTTTGCCAAGAATTAATGATATAGTTAGATGCTATGTGTTAACAAAAACTGATAAAGTAAAGTTTTCGATGTCCATTGGTTCAGTTGTTACTGAAAGAATTGTTGATTTGATTTCAGTATTTATTTTGTCTTTGATTTTATTGTTGGTTGAATTTGATAGGTTTTATAATTATTTGATGATTGAAGTGGTTGCAAATGCTGAATTGGATAATATAGCATATTATCTGGTTCTTATTTTTTCTATATGTATTTTTCTTTATTTATTTCTCAACAAAATCTTTCAAAGGTTTGATTTTTACGAAAAGTTTAAAGAAAAAATTAATGAATTTAAATCTGGTTTGTTATCAATCTTTTCTCTTGAAAAAAAATTTGAATTTTTTATATCTACTATAATTTTATGGTTAATATATTTTTTTGTTGGTTACATATTGTTTTTTTCAGTTGAAGAAACTTCAATGCTCGGCTTTTCCGCTGCATTATCTATTTTAGTTGCAGGTGCAATTGGAACGATTGTCCCTGTTAATGCAGGAATCGGAGCGTATCATTTATTTGTAAGTTCAATTCTAATATATTACGGTATTGTTTATGAAGATGCACTATTTTTTGCAACCCTTGTTCATGCAAATCAGGTAATTGCTATTTTGTTTTACGGTATAATAAGTTTAATTCTTTTTTATTTTAATGTTTACAAAAGAAATTGAAAATAAAATTTTATCGAATGATAGTCTAAGTAAGACAATCGATTTGTTTTGTAAATCCGATAAAAAAGTTGTTTTTACAAACGGCTGTTTTGATTTGCTTCATCCTGGTCACCTGAAATTATTAAAAAAAGCAAAATCTTTTGGAGACGTATTGATTGTTGGAATCAATTCAGATAGTTCTGTAAGAATTTTGAAAGGAGAGGGAAGACCAGTTGTAAATCAAGAAGATAGACTAGTAATTTTAGCATGCTTGAAAATTGTTGATTTTGTTATTATCTTCGAAGAAGAAACGCCTTTAAATTTAATTAAATGTATTTCTCCTGCTGTTCTTGTTAAAGGTGGGGATTATAAGTTAAGTGAAATAGTTGGTGGAGAGCACGTGATTAAAAATGGAGGCAAAGTAAAAATTGTTAAATTAAAAGAGGGATATTCAACCTCTAAATTTTTAAAAGAAATTAAATGATGTATTTCGATCCAGGGTTACTTTTTATAGGGTTTGTTTTTATGGGCATAGGATACTATGTGCAAAATAAACTAAAGTCAAAATTTCATAAATATTCACAGGTATCCCTGAGAAAAAATCTTTCTGGTAGAGAAATAGCGGAAATTATGTTACGTGATCATGATATATATGATGTTAAAGTAGTATCTGTTCCAGGAAAATTAACTGATCATTATAACCCATTAAACAAAACTATTAATTTAAGCCCTGAGGTTTATGAGGGCAGATCAGTTAGTGCAGCAGCTGTTGCTGCTCACGAGTGTGGTCATGCCGTTCAACATGCTACTGAATACGCATTTCTAAAAATGAGATCTGCACTTGTTCCAATACAAACATTTGCAGGAACAACTATGAGTTATATTTTTGGATTGATGTTTTTTTCAGCTTTTATATTGCCTGGTATCATTCCTATGAATATGGCTTTATTGATTATTATTTTTTGTTACGGTGCATTTACTCTTTTTTCATTTATCACCTTACCCGTAGAATTTGATGCAAGTAATCGCGCTATAGCTTGGGTTACAAATAGGCAAATAGTAACTAGAGAAGAATCTTTTATGGCTAAAGATGCACTTAAGTGGGCGGCTATGACATACGTTGTTGTGGCCTTGCAGTC
>CERV01040771.1_pt1 | contig 10535 bp, 9 predicted proteins | sample 530871 | NCBI WGS metagenome assembly CERV01 (sample SAMEA2621045, study PRJEB7988) | marine metagenome | biome: marine biome (ENVO:00000447); feature: deep chlorophyll maximum layer (ENVO:xxxxxxxx); material: "saline water (ENVO:00002010), including plankton (ENVO:xxxxxxxx)" | depth 50 m
ATCCGGCGCGATTGCATTTGACAGACTGGTTGGGAGGTAGAAGAAGTTATGCGTTTGAGAGCTTAACTAGCCCGGATTTTCTGCAAGAGCTCCCGTTAGAGGAATCTACTATCGCAGAAGCTTTTAAGGCTCATGGATATGCCACTGCTCATATCGGCAAATGGCATTTAGGAGAAGATCCGTTCGGTCCGTTAGAGCAAGGGTTTGACATGCGCGTCCCTAATTGGAATAAGGGATGGCCTAATGCTGGATACTATGCGCCTTTCGAACTCGACGGGGTCGAAGATGAGCCTGGACAGTACTTGACTGATCGGTTAACGGACTATGCGAAAGACTTTATCTCAGAGAACCAAGATCAACCTTTTTTTCTCTACATGTCCCATTTTGCTGTGCATGATCCTATTCATGGTCGTCCTGACCTGGTAGAGAAGTATCGTCAAAAGTTGGCATCGATGGATCCATCAAATTCGCCACCATTTCTTCTGGAAGGTAACCCAGATGATCCGCAGCCATTGACTAATGAACAACTCGTTTCTTTGATCGATCTACCTCCGTATCAGGACTATAAGGTGTTACCTGAGCGGACTGTGAAGATCAAACAGCACCAAGACAATATTGAATTCGCGGCTATGGTCGAGTCAATGGATGAGAGTCTGGGCAGAATTGTCGACCATATCGATCAATTAGGTTTGACCGATAATACGCTCATTGTTTTCTTTTCAGACAATGGGGGCATGTCAGGCGCAAATTTCGGGGGCGCAAGTCGTGTTGTCGATTCAAGCAGACTGGATAGTGCATATTCCACTTCAAATTTACCTTTGCGAGGCGCAAAAGGATGGCTTTATGAAGGCGGTATAAGAGTTCCAATGATTGTTAAGTGGCCTGAGAAGTTTTCAGATTCTAGTCGAATTGTGGAAGAGCCTGTAATAAGCACGGATTTTTACCCTTCACTATTAGAAATGGCAGGACTTCCAGCTCGCGATGAGCAAGCGCTGGATGGAGTGAGTTTTGTTCCGGCCTTAAATGGAGATTCTTTTAATAGGGGGCCAATTTTTTGGCATTTCCCGCAATACAGCAATCACGGGATGCAAAGTCCTGGTGGTGCGGTTCGCTTCGGAGACTATAAATTACTGGAGTACTTTGAAAATAATACTGTCCAGCTATTCAATTTGCGGGAGGATATTGGTGAGAGAAATGATCTTTCCCAAACCGAGCCACAAATCAGGGAGGAGCTCAGGACGTTACTTCGTTCTTGGAGGGAAGATGTTGATGCGCAAATGCCTCCTCGGAATCCGGACTATGACCCGAGCCAATATCCCCATAGGGCATCACCATAATTGTATTTCTAGAACCTAGAGCCAACTGTGAGGCCAGATCATGGTCCGCCACATATGCGCTACTGGTGAGCCATCGAAGCCTAAGCCTTCTTTAGGTTGTTTAAAATTCCTTCCGACAACATCCTCGAATTGGTCAATTTCTATATTGGTAACATTTGGATCGAAGGAATACAGGTCGTTTAGAGTGATTAGTCGTGAACTCATATACCAGCGATGATTTTTCGCTTCATCATACTCGGCTTGCACCCAGGGCTCGACTTTATAGTCATAACCGAACCACTCGCGGTAGGCAGAGGGGTATTCATAGCCTACCGATTCGTCTGCAAAGAATCGCAGGGCTTGGTGTTTTTGGATTGCCCAAGTTACTTCCTCGTCGACGTAAGGCGCGACAAGTTGGGCGCCCCAGAAACCATGATCAGTCCGGATGAATCCTTCCACTGAAATATCATGTAATAGGCATGCTAGGATTATTTTTTCATCCATCCCGTTTTTCAGGGCCAGGTTCGCACTCTGCAGTAAGTGAGAAGGGTTAGGTATTCGGTAACGATAGAAATCCAGGAGTGTCGGGTTCTTTGGCATCGGGGGCAAGCGCGGATCATCCATTCCAGCGACTAGCTTTCCAGAGGGGGCACCGCCTCCACCGATTCTGCTTCCGGGCGCAGCCATAGACCGTTCTCGATCAGGCTCGCAAATGACAGGCTGGCCAACATGGTATGGGAGACCTTCGATCATTACTCCTTCGAACGCTTCTGCGCGTTGACTGAGGGTCATATCAGCGGTGAAGCTCGCTGCGGCAATAGCTGCTGCTTTATTCATGAATTTACGTCTGTCCATTCTCCCATCCTCGTTCAACTTGACTGATACAAATATAGATTATCTTGATGACAGGTTGGTAGCAATAACTGATTTAATTAAGTGATACTAGATGCCAATACGGCATCAATTTCTTGTCATGATTTTTTATAAATCACGTCCGTAACTTTCTTTTTGATGAGCATTACTAACTTAATCACAAAATCTACAATGACGCCGAATGCACCGAATAAGACAGGAAGGGCTATCATTGCTCCAAATGCCATAACCGTGCCTAAATTGAGACCGATCGTAAAAAGATCAATGATCAAGCCTCCAGCGGCGTAAAATAACCCCAGTAACAGTCCTGCAACGGACATCCATTTAGCTAAAGCTCTATTCTTCAAAAATCTACCTTCAAGGTTAATCTCTGCATCGACTGGTCCAGTAATTAGTTTGTCTTTCGTTGATCTCGCCTATCGTTGTGAATTACTCTCTAGTTGCAAATCTTTTTAAACCTGTTTTCCGATTAATCGTCAGGGAATTCTCTATTAAGGCATTTGAAACTTATGACAGATGAAGCAATCATAGATAGTTCAACAAATCAAAATGATGAAAAATTGGAATCGCGAGACCATAGCAACTATCAGTCTGCCATCTTACGTGCTCATAATAGTGGAGAGGCTGGCGGTGAATATTCCAGCCCGGTGGAGTTTTCTTGGCGACAATTCTGGCAATCTTTTTTATATGAAAATATACCTCCAGGTATCTTTTCGCCTATTTTGGCCTTGATAATAGAGCGTTCTATAACCAGAGCTTGGTTTGTATGCCAGAATCGTGGTCTTTGTCCAATCTCAACTAAATATAACTCTAGAGGTTTTATAATCTCAAGTTGGTTATTTTTCTTTCCTGGATCGTGGCTTTTGACATCGGCCCTTGTTATCACGATTTTCGGTGTAAACAATTCCTCAATAAATATTGATTTTTTTCTTGTGATTATTTCATTTGCCTGTTTATTCATGAGAAGAATTATTGTTTCAATCAAGTATGGATATTTTAGACCTGAAATCTATGAAAAGTTATCCAAACCGGCGCCAGAATGGGACGGTGATAAGACGCGCAGACAATTGGTAACTTGGGGGTGGTCAAAGCCCAGTGATTACCCCGGCTTAATTGAAGATGAGCTAATAATATCAATGGAGGAAAACGATGTTTCTCTCGAGGGCATATGTTTTGAATTAGACCAGGAAACGGTCGATGCTTTCAAACGAAAAGATAAAGACACGAGATTCAAGGCGCAGACAGGTTTTACAAAAGATCATGAAGTGACGGCTGCTTTTCTTCTTACCGAGTTTTTAAAATTTGCATATGAGCGAAATCCTCAACTAGAGAAATTGGGATCAAGTATGAAGCTCATGACAGCGATTTTTGCTTTGAGCCTACCCGCAATCGTTATAATAGCTTCGCTAAGTTACGGGCAAGATTTTTTTGGGACAACGACTACCAGCTTCATCGTTGCTATTGGAACCATAATAGGTTTTTTCCTCTGTCATCAACTTCTTTTATTTGGACTCTTGTGCCGCTTTGACTTTAAGAGAAGAAAATCAGCCATCGAACTGATGGGAGACGCAATTGAAAACTCAGGTGTTAGTCTCAGTCAGATTTATCCTGACGATGAGGCTCTTAAAGAACAGGATCAGTTATTGTTTATTAATTTGGAAAAGAGAGCTAACGTCTTTGCTTGGACGATCACTCGACGCGTTCTAAAGTCATTCGGGGAAGCATTTTATAACCGGATTCAAGGTTACACATCTATCCTGTTCTTGTTTTCATTGGTTTGTGTTGGGATACTAAATCTACTATTTTGGGGCGCCTTCGATCACCATATATCTACCATCGTGGCGCTTGTAACAATCGTTACGGGTATAGCATTCGTGAGTATCCGAGCTATATTTTCTGCGATTGACCTTCAACGTTTGAGCGAGACGCATCGCGATCGCATACGAAAGAAAATGTTCGTATTTGAGGAAAAGGCTGCATTTTTGGATGCGGATAAAAGTGACAGCTACAGAGATTCTTCTTTTGTTCGTTCTCTGCTCCAACAGGCCGATGAAACATTAAGCTTTCATGAACTTACCTACAAACCGGTAATGCTGCTGGGGTATCCGGCAAGCAGAAGTTTAATAGGTTCGTTTCTTGGAATTTTGTTTACGGGACTTGTACTGGCATTAGAAGGGTTCTCAGGCTCAGGGATATCCTACGACCTTTTCGGCTGGTTTAAAGGCTAATTTAATGCGAGTTAGGTGCATAAAAATGTAGTTTCGAGGATTTTTATGGAATGGATTTAGTATAATCGAGAGTTAATTTAAGTCAGGTTAGTTTTTAAGTAAAAAAAGAATTGCAATAAAGTATCAGGAGTTAGAAGTATGAGTGAACTACTTCTTGCGCAGGCGTTAACTAAGAAGTTTCAATCAAAAACCGCGCTGCATGAATTAAACCTTTCTGTTCGTCGATCAGAGGTGGTTTGCCTCCTCGGGGCAAACGGAGCTGGCAAGACGACTACTATAAATTTATTCCTTGGTTTTCTAAAACCAACGACCGGAGCCGCATACGTAGACGGTTTGGAGGTAAGTAGCAATCTTGATGAGGTGCGTAAAAAAATCTCTTATGTTCCAGAACAGGTGTCACTCTATCCCTCTTTGACAGGATTAGAAAACTTAGATTATTTTGTTAAGTTAAGTGGTAAGAGGCAGCCCCATGAATCTTATCTAAGGGAGTTGTTGGGTCGAGTAGGCTTAGATCAGATTGTCGCTAATAATAGGGTTAAAAGTTACTCGAAAGGGATGCGTCAGAAAATAGGTCTGGCGATCTCGCTTGCAAAGGATGCCAAGGCATTGCTGTTGGATGAACCATTATCAGGCTTGGATCCCAGTGCGGCAAATGAGTTTTCCAATCTTCTAAGGGGATTGGCAGATAATGGAACAGCGGTCCTAATGGCGACCCATGATTTGTTCAGAGCGAAAGAAATCTCCGATCGAATTGGTATAATGAAATCGGGTTGTTTGGTTCAAGAGTTGTCCCCAGATGGAATGGACCAAGCCTCTTTGGAAGAAATCTACTTGGAACAAATGCGCAACTCTGACGAGACGAGTGGGTAGGCAGATGAATATTAGTATTATTAAGAAAGAATTCATGGAATTGATGCGTGACGGTAGAGCGATCAGCTTGTCTGCGATTGTAGGCTTGCTTCTCGTCCTAGCTTTGAGCACTGGGCTTTCCAACGAACGCACGAAAGAGCAGCGAATTTTCCAAGCTAAAATGGCTGATGCTGAGGCCTTTAACGCACAGGGCGAAAAAAATCCACACTCAGCTGCTCATTTCAGTCGTATGGCCCACAAACCTATCGCACCTTTGTCTTCGTTTGATCCGGGCGTCTCATCGTTTTTGGGGCAAGTTATTTGGCTGGAAGCACATTATAGAAACCCGGCGATGTTCAGAGCGGCAGAAGACGCACCAGAGTTAAGCAGACTGGAGAATTTCAGTTTGGCTGGGGTTCTGACTCTTGTTATTCCTTTGCTGATTATACTGCTTGGATATGGAAGCATATCTGGTGAAAAAGAACGAGGCACTCTAAGGCAGCTAATTGGATCTGGTACAAGTCTTCAGACTCTTTTGCTTGGAAAGTTTATCGTTATCTCGGCTACGTTATTCTTTGTTTTGCTGATCACAGTCTCTTTCTCAATTGTGACGTCGATAGTGCTCCTAGACGAAGCTGCCCCCTCAATGTCTGACTTGTTAATGAGAGGCGCTTCCTTACTATCCTCTTATGGGCTGTATGTTTTAATACTGACTGCGATCACGCTATTGGTGTCCACATTGGTCTCCGAATCCAAAACTGCTTTATTAATTCTTTTGGCTGTTTGGGCAATCACGGTAGTAGCTTTGCCACGCTTATCAGCGAGTATTGCCGAACAAGTCTATCCCAGCCCCCATTCGCACGAATTTTGGGAGGCAACTGATGCTAGCCTTGAGGCCAATCGACCAGACGGTGCAAGTGCCGATTATGCGGCTGTTGAGCAAAGAGTAATAGAGAGAGCTATCGGTCGAAGTTTAGAGGAAGGTGAGGCCGAGAATCTTTCGATTAATGCGCGGGGAGTGCGATTCGAAGTCTCAGAGGTAATTGACTCCGAGACCTATAACATTGCATTTGCTGAACTTTTTGAAAACTACGCGAAGCAAAGAAACCTTCGCCGTCTTTTATCAATATTTTCACCGACAATTGCTTTGCAGCATCTGTCTCAGGCGTTTTCAGGCACCGATATAAATGCACATGAACACTTCTCGAATGAGGCAGAGCGGCAGCGTAACGATATTGTGCGAATGCTTAATGAAGAAATGATGCTAAACGGATCCGGTGGTACTTCTCGATATCTGGCGCCAGCCGAATTTTGGGAAACGGTCCCTGAATTTCAGTATCGACAACCCTCAATTGGGTCCACTTGGAGGCAAAGCTTTCCAGATTTCTTTATTTTATTATTTTGGGGATGGATTTGCTTAGTCGCGTTGTTCTTGCTCGGCAGAACACGTGCCGAGTTCTAGGCAACTAACATGAAGCTCATCGAAACATTTAGGTATGAATGGAGGATACAGTTCCGAAACCTGGCTGCAGCGACAGTTTTTCTGGTATTTGCAGGACTACTTTTTTATGGCGGTTTCGCCGGCAAGGCTGAGCTAGATGAGCGTATTTCGATTATTGAGGCTCATGATGTCGCTGTGGCCGAGAGCATGGAAACGTGGCTAAGTGACTTGCGAAAATTAGAACAAGGCGATAACACTGAGACTCTATCACCGACAACAGGCTCCGCAATGGATGTCGTATTTGCCTCCTCACTTCCGCAGGAGCCTCTATCAGATTTCGCGGTAGGGCAGTCCGATTTATTACCTTTTGTTGGTGAAATTTCGATTTGGGAACCGGATATAAGACTTTTCTCAAAATATGAGTTTGCTGATCCAGTAGGGTTAGCACTTGGCAGCTTTGATATAAGTAAGGCAGTTATATTATTTTTGCCTTTGTTATTGATAGTCTTCTGTTTCGATGTGATTTCTGCCGACCGTGATTCAAATCGCTTAGGCTTAACAATTTTACAAATAACGAATTTAAGAAGGCTTTTTTGGCAACGCTACCTTTTTAGAGCATCAGTAGTGTTAGTTTTCACTCTGGTATCGGCTTTTTTTGTCTTGGTTTTAAATTCAGGAAACCATGCTTTTGGTGACCGCTTGCCAGTTTTTGGAATATGGGCATTTTCTGTACTTTTTTACGGAATGTTTTGGTCTATGCTGATTGCACTTATCGCTAGTTTTAACAGAAGTGGAGAGTTCAATATTTTAACCCTTTTGGGACTATGGGTGGGTCTAACATTGATCATCCCAGCAGCTGGGAGCTCAATTGCTGAGACTTTATATCCTACTCCGTCTAGATTAGCCTACCTAGCCGAAGCGAGAGAGGTGGAAAACGAGACCCGACTCAGAGAAGCAGACGTAGCTAATGAGTTCATGCTTGATCATCCGGAGTTGTTAGTAAACTCAGACTCAGAATTTCCAGCACGAGTGAGTTCAGCATTCCTTGTCACGTCAACGGTAGACGAAGCGACTCGTCCCATAGTTGCTGCGTTTGAAGGGTCGCTTTTAGAGAGAGAAAGAGTGCTAAGTATTTTTGGTTATCTATCTCCTGCCGTTGGGGTTCACAGTGCTTTGAATGAGATTGCGGGCAATTCCTCACGGAGGCATCAAAGTTATCTCAGGCAAGCTCGAAGGTTCAAGGCTGATTATGCTTTATTAGTGGGGCCTGATGTTGTTGCGAAACAAGCTATCAGTTCAGAGTTTTTCGAGTCTTTATCTCAGTTTCAATTCATGGAAGATCCCTTGCTAGGGCGTCTGGATCAGAATGTTAGGCCGATAATATTCCTTCTATCGCTGTCAATTGGTATGCTTCTACTTGCGAATCAGCGATTAAAAGCGATAAGTCCGATTACTTATTAAAGAAAGAGGCGAAAATGGAACAGGTAGGGATGAAGACTGACAAAGCGGCGATAGGTCTTTCGCTGCTTTGTGTTGTGCATTGCCTGCTCACTCCGGTTGCTATCGTAATGTTTCCAGCCTTAGGGGCGACTTTTTTAGAGGGTGAAAGTTTTCACTATGCCCTTCTTTTACTCGTGCTGCCTACCAGTTTGTTCAGCCTGAGTCTCGGATGTCGCAAGCATGGTCATCGGAACATCCTACTACTTGGATTATTTGGTTTATTCCTACTTAGCTTAATTTTACTTGTAGGGGAGGAGACACTAGGTGAGCTCGGAGAGAAGCTCTCAACGGTCGCCGGTGCAGTTATTGTAGCCAGTGCTCATCTTCTGAATTTTAAAGCCTGTCAAAATAAAAAATGCCATTCGGCTGAAGAATCTTAAATCTGTCAGATAGAGACACTTAATTCGATTAACTACATAAATGAAAAATAAAGAAAGTATAAACCGAGTACCAACCAATGTTATCACGGGTTTTCTTGGTGTTGGGAAAACTACAGCTATCAAGAAGCTCTTATCTAGTAAGCCGCAAAGCGAACGATGGGCTGTGTTAGTAAATGAATTCGGTGAGGTAGGGATAGATAGTAATCTTTTTGAGGAGACTACTGAGAGCCTCAACGGTATTACTATAAGTCAGGTTCCTGGTGGGTGTATGTGCTGCACAAATGGATTACCCATACAAATGGCTTTGAGCGTGTTGCTGGCAAAATCCAAGGCGCACCGACTTTTAATCGAACCTACCGGGCTTGGCCACCCCAAAGAAGTACTTGCCATGCTCTCAAGAGATTATTATCGCAAGACTCTGGATGTTCGAGCGACATTATCACTTGTCGATGCTCGTAAAATTAAAGATGATCGATATACATCTAACGATACTTTTAATCAGCAACTAGAAGTTGCCGAGGTTATTGTTGCAAACAAGGCAGACTTATATGGGCCCGGTGATTTTCCAGAATTATTAAATTATGTTGAGGAGAAATTTTCTCTTGATAGCAAATTAATTTATCAAGTTGAGCATGGTGCGCTGAATTTAGAATGGTTGCATCAGTCAGCTTTGGAGAAAGATCTTGTTTCTCCAGAGCAAGCTTCAGCAAAAGAATTACCGAGCACTTTGCCTCCTAATTTAGAGGCGCCCGGAGATGGTTTTATAAGTGCAGAAAATTCTGGAGAAGGGTTTTTTAGCAAGGGATGGATATTTAATTCAGATATGCACTTTAAAGTTGAAAAATTGCTATCTCTTGTCCATGGCGTTGAGGCAGAACGTTTAAAAGGGGTGTTTATTACGACAAAAGGCTCTATCGCATTGAACAAGGTAGACAGTGTGGTCACACAGCTCAATCTTAATGAGCTTAATGATAGTCGTATCGAGGTAATTAGTGGCCGTGTCGATACGTTGGAAGGGATTGAGGAGGAACTACTGACGTGCTTAGCATAGATATTGACGTTGAACTTTGGTCGATATCAAACTATTCTTAATTTTTGAATGCCTTCAGAAACTCTAGGGAGTAATTTATGAAGAATGTACTTAATAGTTTTGTGATTTCTGTCCTGTTGCTCTTGCCAGCGATGTCAAGTCTGGCTCAAGATGAAGAGAGTCTGATGACTTATGATTTAGCAACAACTGCTATGGACGTGGCGGAGGCTTATGCGCGAGACCAAGGATGGAATGTGACAATTCTAATTACAGATCAAAATAATAATCCCGTGATGCTGCGACGCATCGATGGTGCCGGTGGTCGTACTTTTAATTTCGCTACCGCTAAGGCATTAGTGGTTAATGAGACTGGGCTAACCTCAGGTGAGTACGGTCGTCGGCTAGAAGCTGGAGATATTGCAGAGATTGAGGGTGGGGTTACGTTTGCTGGCGGCGTTCCTGTCTATCGTAATGGTCAAAGAATTGGAGCTATTGCGACGAGTGGTGTGAGGGCTGCGCAAGATGAAGAGGTATCCACCGCTGGAGCAGAAGTGATCGGAAGTATTTCAAACTAGACAAGCGGAATAATAAATCCACACATCAGCAGGTAGAAAGTACCCGACTATTTTTTCACACATATAAAAATGGAATTGAAAAACTGTATTTTATCCCTCAAAATGTCTCAACATTACTGAGTGGTTTTCCTCAAGATGCCAACTAAAAATAAGGAGTAACCATGGCTCTTATAGATTTCAGCACCATCAAAGACCTGATAACAGATCTGAGTGCAGGTAAAGACGAAGAAGTATTGTTCAAAGAAGTCATATTGCTGGTCTTAGCTAGAGCAACTCGTGCAGACTCGAACGTCGAATCCATTGAAGTGGAGCATATTCAAAAAGCACTGAGAGAACTCACGGG
>CERV01022549.1_pt1 | contig 10513 bp, 10 predicted proteins | sample 530871 | NCBI WGS metagenome assembly CERV01 (sample SAMEA2621045, study PRJEB7988) | marine metagenome | biome: marine biome (ENVO:00000447); feature: deep chlorophyll maximum layer (ENVO:xxxxxxxx); material: "saline water (ENVO:00002010), including plankton (ENVO:xxxxxxxx)" | depth 50 m
AGCAACCTTACCCAGTGTCGGACCAATAACTACATCTTCAACAATCGTTGTAGGAGCAGGTAAGGTTCCAGCCTTTAATATATTTGCAAGATCCTGGGCTTCTTCAATTGTAAAATCTCCAGTTATTTGAGAATTACCATTTGGAATCTCATTTTGGACAAATGGAGCTGAATAGACAAAATTATCTAAAACTATTGCCACTCTTCTTCCAACATTTAATGAGGTCAATCTTCTCCAATTTTTTGCTCCATTAGAATTCATCTGCATAGATATTGATGGTCTAGCACTTTGGTCTAGGTCTTGTCTTGCGTCTGTTATAACCTCTCCAGTTAGAGGTGCCCTACCTCCTCTTGATGTCTTAATAACAAATAATTCTAGTACTTGATCACTAGCATCAGCAGTATTTTCTGTAGGTTTAACAGCCCATAAAAATTTAATAGTATTAGGAATAAGCTGTTTAACTTTATCATTAGAAAGGATCGTGTTAATTGACATTGTATCTTCTAAGTCATAATATAATCCCCCAAATTCAGACCTTAGGTTGCCAAGAAGTGGAGAAGAAGAATTATTTATTTCTGAATCTATAGACTCCTCAGCAGTAGCATCTTCAGTATCACTATTGTCTTCTTCATTATTATCTGTATTACCAGAAAGCAATGATTCAAGATCATCAGATTGTGAATTCTGATTTGAACTATTTTCACTATCGTTATCAACTTTATTATTTAAAATATTTTGAGTATTGGCAAACTGGTCAATGACTTGTAATGTCTGAAGAACTTCAGTCTCATTAGCTTCCGCCACTTCCCAGAATTCTAGTTTAGCAACTCCTTGGAGAAGTTTTCTAACTCTCTCGGGATTATCAACTCCAGGTAATTCAATTTGAATCCTACCAGTACCTTGAAGCCTCTGAATATTAGGTTGTGAAGTTCCAAACCTATCTATCCTAGTTCTAAGTATATTAAAAGATCTATCAATAGCACTCTCAACTTCACCATTTATTATATCAATAATTTCGGCATCAGAAGAATCAAAACCTATCCTACCTCTATTTGAAACAGTAGCAAAAATTTGTGAAAGATTTTTCTGTGGAGCTAAAGATTTAAACTCGTTATAAAATTCAGTTATAAAATTCAATTGGGTGCCTCTAACTTTATCTTTTGCAGAAGTTATAGCATTTAAAAAATCTGGGTCCTTACTGTCAGATGATAAACCAGTTAATATATCAACTGGTGAAACTTCAAGAGTAACGTGCATACCCCCCTGTAGGTCTAATCCAAGATTAAGTTCTGATTCTTTAATATCTTTGAAAGTAAAATCTGAAACTAAATTATAAACAGGTTTGTTCCATATAGAGTCGAGATATTTTTGTTTCTTCTTAAAATCAATATTTCCATTTGAATCTCTTGAGATTTCCGTAGCTTCTCCTTGTATACGTTGAGACACAAAAGTAAACTGAAGGTAATAAATTGATAAGAATGATATTACTACCGTTAAAAAATATATTAATCCTTTATTCTTCATTATTATTTTTCAAAAATCAGTTGACAAAAGTATTGAAATAAATGGAAATTAACTAAGAGGTAAATTATTTATTATATAGAGCATATTCTTTTTTAATATATTCTAATGTAGTCTCAGCTCCTGTAAAATCCTTATTATTATTATCAACTACTAAATCCGCATAGTCTTTTTGTGGTAGAATATATTTTTTATAAGCTGGAATTACATGATTTCTATATTTGTATATAACATCATCTTTATCATATCCCCTGGTTTCATAATCCCTCTCTATCCTTCTTTTGATCATAGTTTCAATTTTAGAATCAACAAATATCTTTTTATCAAAAAGAGAAGAAAGATTAGGATTATCAAATAAGAATAATCCCTCTATTAAAATTATAGGCCTAGGTTTTACTATTATTTTTTTAGGAACAATATCTGGATTGTTAAAAGTATATTCATTCTTAATAATTTTTTCTCCTATTTTAATTCTTTTTATGTCATCAATCTGCCGATCAATATGAAAAGAACTAGGAAGATCAAAATTATAATTTCCTTTTTCGTCTTTTAACTGCTCTTCTCTCTTTTTATAATAATTATCTTGATATAAAATTGACACAAGCTCATTTCCTAAATTTTCTAGAATATATTTTACTATAAAAGATTTACCTGACGCACTACTACCACTAATACCAAAGAGAATACTATTCATGTCTATTTAAAAATTTTACAAGTTTACTTACAGCAATTGCCCTATGAGATAATTTATTTTTTTCTTCCAAAGTAAACTCAGAAAATGTCTTGTTAAAACCTTCAGGAATAAATATTGGATCATAACCAAAACCCTTATCTCCTGTCTTTTCTTCAGTTATTATTCCTTTAACTTCTCCATGAAAATAATTTATTTTTCCATTAATTATAAGACAGATAACAGTTCTAAATACTGCATTACGGTTTTCTTTACCATTTAATTTTTTTAAGACTAATCTAATATTATCCTCAGAATTAGAATTATCTCCTGCAAACCTTGCAGATTTTACTCCAGGTTGTCCATCTAGGGAGTCAATAAACAAACCAGTGTCATCTGAAAAACAATTAATCTCAAATTTTTTATATATATGATTAGCTTTTAATAATGCGTTTCCTTCAATAGTATCCTCAGTCTCTTGAATTTCATCTCTAAAATTAAGATCCTCTAAAGATAATAAGTGGTATGAAAATAATAATTTTTGTACTTCTCTGAGCTTATTTTTATTACCTGTAACAAAACAGATTTTATTCATTTTCTAATCTTAATTAGATGAATATCAAAAATAAGAATAGCATCCCCAGGAATTTCTGGTGATGTAGTATTTCCAGTGGTACCATAGGCATTACCAGATGGCATTAAAATTTTAATTCTTCCTCTCTCACTAATCTTACTTAGCGCCTTACCCAGCGTTAACTTAAAATCAGAAAGAAGTGCCAAATATCCGTGGTCTGATACCACAGGGAAGAAACTACCTAAACCATTATAGGTATAAACAATTGGAGAATAATATTTATCTGGGTCAAAATAGCCAATACTTTCTGCAAGTGACTGAATATTTGTGTCAAATATGACAAGGTCGACAGAGTCATTTGTGAAAAATATTGAATCGTTAGTATAATAACCTGTAATGTGGATACTTACTAGATCATTATTTTCTGGAAAAATCTCATTATTACCTTCATCTAAAATCGAATAAAAAACACCAGAATTTGTAGTGTCAACGTAGTTTATATTCTCTGACTGAAGATATGAATAAATTAAATCAATGTCATCTTCTCTTTGTTCAATAGAGTCAAGAGATGCCTGAACTGGATCATAAACATCAATATAAATCTCAGTTGTATTGCAGGAAACTATTATAAAACTTAATAAATAAAATAAAACTCTTTTCATCTTATATTGATCAATTTCACTCTAAAAATTAAAACAGAATTTTCTGGTATAGAGTTTGATGAGGTCCCTCCGTAAGCCAAACCAGAAGGTATTATTAAGATAATAGTTCCAGTCTCATCTATTAGTTGCAAACCTATTTCCCAGCCCTGAATTACCTCTCCTGACCCTAGTATCATTTCGAAAGGCTGATTAGTATAACTTCTATCAAATTCAATGCCATTAAGTAACTGACCTACATACTCCACATCAAGAGTATCTCCATTTTGTGGAAAAGTCAAATTTCCTTCATCTAAAACCTTATAATGTAGACCGTTATCTAATGAGGAATAACCAGATAAATTATTTTCACTTATATACCCTTCTATCCTAGAAATATCAAGGTTAAGTTGCTCTTGTTTCGTTCTAACAATGTTGTTACTATCCTCAGAGCAAGAAGTAATTATTACAAGAAAAATTATAATTGAAAATAATCTGATCATTTATATTTTTAATAATCTAGTACTTCAATCTCAAATATTAAAACTGCATTCGGAGGTATAACTCCTCCAGCACCAGAAGGTCCATATCCAAGGGGGCTAGGAATATAAATTTTACCTTTTGCTCCCTTATTAAAATATGTGATACCTTCATCCCATCCTCTTATAACCATACCCTGTCCTAATTGAAATGAGAATGGTTGATTTCTTTCTACTGAAGAATCAAAAACTTCACCATTTAACAACATACCTGTATAATGTACAGTTACATTATCTCCAGAAGCCGCATTTTCACCTGATCCCTCTCTAGTAATTTCATAATGTAGTCCACTTTCAGCCTTAGTTGCATTAATGTTATTTTCTTTCAAGTAATTAGCAATTAATTCTAAATCAATTGATAATTGTTGTTCATTATTTTGTTCCATTTCTATTTGCATTTTTTCATATTGTTCTCTTTGAAAATCTTCAAACTCTTTTTGACTCATTATATCTTGGACTCCACAGTAAAACGATATCAATTTATTTTTTACTGAGTCTGGCATCTCAACTGCTTGTGGAGCATTCTTAAAAAACTGCTCAGTAGTTAATTGAAAAAATACACTATCACCATTCACAAGGTTGTCAATCACCTCATATATTATTCCATTAACCCTCCAAGAAGAGTCTTTCTGTAATACAACGGGATCTTTACCTACTTTATTTAATAGTTCATTCCCATCATAATCAAAATATTTAAGATTAAGCATAACTATTTCACCCTCATTTATTTCCTTGCCGTCTCCTCTTTTTAAATATTTTATGTTTACACCATTATCGAGAGTCTTCTCCTTATCTACACAAGAAGAGAGAAAAATAAATACTGAGAATATAATTAACGAATAATTTTTCATAGTTAATAATTTAAGTCTTTTGAGTATTTTGAAATACTTTCTAAAAATTTATCCAAAGCTACTGAAAGTTTATTTTCTAAACTTCCCCCGGAAGCATTTTTATGCCCGCCTCCATTAAAATGATTTCTGGCAAATTTATTTACTGAAAACGTACCTATTGATCTAAATGAAAACTTTATTCTTTCCTTAGTCTCAATTATAAGGGTAGCCATATTAACATTAGATATTGACAAAGCAAAATTTACAAGACCCTCAGTGTCACCTTTTTTAAAGTTATGATTAAGTAAATCTTGTCTTGAAAGAACAATATATGCTACATTCCCATTACAGGTCAATTCTAATTTTTGAGATAGTGAATAACCTATTAACTTTAATTTATCTAAGGAATTAGTATCATATATTTTATTACTAATACTGCTAATATCTACACCTCTTTCAATTAAGTCTGCTACAATTCTGTGAACTTTAGAAGATGTAGAAGAAAATTTAAAAGAACCTGTGTCAGTAAGAATTCCAGTATATATGCAATCAGAGATATCTTTATCTATCAAAGAAGAGTCTAACTCAAATAATAGATCATAAATTAATTCAGCAGTTGCAGATGCTTTAACATCATGAATCTTCAAATCATAAAAATCTTCAGGGTCTAGATGATGGTCTATAAGAATTTTTTTGGATGACGAATTAGAAATTAAAACTCCTAAATCATTAATTCTACTTAAATTATTAAAATCTAAACAAAATATAATATCAGAGTCAGCAATTAGTTTCTCTGTTAAATCTTTTGAACTAGAAAAATTAATTATTGAGTTACTATTCTTCATCCATTTAAGAAATTCCGGGTAATCGTTCGGAACAATAATATTTATATCATGACCTAATTTATCTAAAAAATTTTTTAGTGCTAAAGAAGAACCTATTGCATCTCCATCAGGATTAACATGCGTTGTTATAATTATATTTTGATGCTTATTAAGAAGTTCTTTTAGGTCATTCATTTTATAAATTTTTGCATGCAAAACTCAATAAATTTATTGTAAACTAAAATTATTTATATAATTAAGAAGTTTAGAGTCTTTTTAATTTATCAAACAATATTATATGTTTGCAAAAATTAAAAAGATGGGAAATAAAACATTTACTATAATTAAACCTGATGCTTTTGGAGCTGGAAACTCAGGACCAATAATTGAAAAGATTGAAAAAGCTGGTTTCTTAATAAAGAACATGAGACTGGTAGAGCTCGATCAAGATAGAGCTTCTAAATTTTATTCTGTACATAAAGAAAAACCTTTTTTTGGAAGATTATGTGATTATATGTGTTCTGGGCCAATAATTGTTATGGAGCTTAATAAAGAAAATGCTGTCGAAGATTTCAGAAAATTAATCGGAACTACAAATCCAGAAGATGCTGAAGAAGGAACAATAAGAAAATTGTACGCAACTTCAATTGAAGCAAATGCTATTCATGGATCCGACTCTGATGATAATGCTGAAATTGAGATAAACTTTTTTTTTAGTTAAGAGAGATCTTTTATCCAAAAGTTATTAAGGCCTTGTCCTAAGGATAATTTTACTTTAGATTCTTGAATAAGTTCAAGAATTGCGAGGAAGTTATAAATAACTAAGATCTTCAGAGGATTTTCTTCTATCAACTTGATAAATGAAATTTTTGATTTTGATTTCAAAAGATTTACTAAAAATTTTTTTTGCTCAACTATAGTGTAGGGGTACCTATAAATTTCATGTTTAGGTTTATTTTTTTCAATATTATAATTGTCTAATGCATTTTGAAATACTACTAGTAACTTGTATAAGTCTACGTCTTGTAGCTCTGTTTCTACCTTTGCCCTCTCACTGATAATATTAATTTCTGAAAAAAGATTTCCTCTAGAAGATTTTGACTGTCTATCATTCTCAAGGTCAGAAAAATCATTAATTACAGATTTATATTTTTTATATTCGATTAAGTGTTCTACTAACTCATCTCTTGGATCTATCTCATTTCCCTCATCATCTAGAGATAATCTTGGGAGTAACATTCTAGATTTAATTCTCATTAATGTTGCTGCAACAACTATAAACTCACTAGCAACCTCTATATTCAATTTTTCCAAATCAGATACGTAATCTAAAAAGTCATTTGTAATTTGAGAAATAGGTATATCCATTATGTCAAGTTCGTCTCTCTCAATAAAGAATAATAATAAATCAAATGGACCTTCAAAAAGGGGTAATTTTATTTCATAACTCATAGTCTCAATGAATAATAAATAACTAATTTTAAGATTCAGATAAAAATAATACTTTATAATAAAATTAATAGATTTATAAACCAATAAATGAAAAAAGAGTATAAGATACTCACAACTCTTATGAAAAAAACAACATATAAATCTCTAGATAAAATCAATTTACCTGAGGACTTAAGAAAACTTAAAAAAGTTGATCTTGAAAATGTATGTGATGACCTAAGGAAGTTTATAATAAATTCAATCTCAGAAAACGGAGGTCATTTCGGGGCAAGTTTAGGGGTTGTTGAGTTAACTGTTGCTCTACATTATGTTTTTAATACTCCTGATGATAAAATAGTTTGGGATGTTGGTCACCAAGCTTACGGACATAAAATATTAACTGGCAGAAAAGAAAAATTTCATACAAATAGGGTTTATAAAGGGTTATCAGGGTTTCCAAAAATATCTGAAAGTGAATACGATACATTTGGAGTTGGCCATTCTTCAACCTCAATATCTGCTGCGCTAGGTATGGCTGTTGCATCTAAATATAATAAAAATGATAAGAGACAACATATAGCCGTTATAGGTGATGGGGGAATGACAGGTGGAATTTCATTTGAAGGAATGAATCATGCTGGTGATGTTGACTCTAATATTACAATTATATTAAATGATAATTGTATGTCTATTGATCCTAATGTTGGTGCTCTAAAAAAATATCTTACTGATATATCTACATCACCAACATTTAATAATATTAGAAACGATATTTGGAAAGTTCTAGGTAAACTAAAAACTGTTGGAGAAAGTGCAAGAGGTGTTGCAAAAACCATTGAAAAAAGTTTAAAATCTTTTGTCCTTGATAATTCAAACTTATTTGAGGCACTTAATCTAAGATATTTTGGGCCTATAGACGGTCATAATGTAAAACAACTAGTAAAGACATTAGAAGATTTAAAAAAAATACCTGGCCCAAAGTTGCTCCACTGTATAACAAAGAAAGGGAAGGGTTATTCTCTAGCAGAAAAACATCAAACCAAATGGCATGCTACTGGAAAATTTGATATAGACTCGGGAAAAAGTTTAGCTAAAATAACTAAGAAAAAAACACCTCCAAAGTATCAAGATGTCTTTGGAAATACTATAGTTGAATTGGCTACTAAAAATAAAAAAATAGTAGGCGTAACTCCTGCTATGCCCTCAGGTTCATCATTAAATATTATGATGGAAAAAATGCCAGATAGAGCATTCGATGTTGGAATTGCAGAACAACACGCCGTGACATTTAGTGCTGGTCTTGCCACTCAGGGTTTAGTGCCTTTCTGTAATATTTATAGCACTTTTATGCAGAGGGCATATGACCAAGTAATTCATGATGTATGTATCCAAAATTTACCAGTAATTTTTTGTCTAGATAGGGCTGGAGTTGCAGGGTCTGATGGCCCTACACACCATGGTGCTTATGATATAGCTTACATGAGATGTATTCCTAATATGATTGTATCCGCACCAATGAATGAGGCAGAATTAAGAAATCTAATGTATACTGCTCAACTTAATAATAGCGGGCCATTTACAATTAGATATCCTAGGGGTAAAGGTGTCATGATTGACTGGAATACAAAAATGGAAAAAATTGAAATTGGTAGAGGTAGAGTAGTTTGTGAGGGAGAGGATATTGCTATTTTATCAATAGGTCATATCGGAAATTATGTGACAAAAGCAATTAATGAACTTGAAAAAGAAGATATATTTCCATCCCATTATGATATGAGGTTTGTAAAACCAATTGATGAAAATTTATTACATGAAATTTTAAAAAAACATGATTATATATTAACTGTGGAGGATGGTTGTATAATAGGTGGATTTGGTTCAGCTATATTAGAGTTCATGGGAGATAATAATTATAGTAACGCAGTTCAAAGACTCGGAATACCCGATAAAATAATAGAACACGGCTCACAAGACGAACTTTATAAAGAATGTAACTATGATGATAAATCTATATATAGTTTTTGTAAAAAAATGTTAGATCATCAAGGAAGAGATTACGAAGAGGTCCTTATTTAATTTCATTTAAAATTCTCTTAAGCTCTTCAACAAACATATACACCTCCTCATAAGAATTATAGAGTGGAACAGGAGCTATTCTTAAAACATTTGGCTTCCTATAATCTATTACAAACTTTTTATTTAGTTTTTCGAATATCACCTCTGAATTTTCTAGAAAATATAATGATAGCTGAGCACCTCTTCTTTCAGGATCCTCTGGAGTTAATATCTTAAAATAGTTTCTATAATTGGAAATATTAGTTAACCCATCATATAGGAATTTAGTCAATGATTTTGATTTTGAAAATAACTCATCTAAACCTATTTTTTTGAAAACTTCAATTGATGCTAAATGAATATCAAGTAAAATAACTGGTGGATTACTAATTACCCAACCCTCGGCAGAACTATCAATATCACATTGTTTTCTCATCTCAAACCTAGTCGATAATTTATTTCCCCACCACCCCTCTAACCTAAACAAATCATTATTAAGATTACGAGAGTTAACATAAATTCCTGATATCCCTCCAGGACCAGAGTTCAAATACTTATAACTACACCAAGTCGCAAAATCTAAATCAATTTCATTAAGATTAATTTTAACATTTCCGATAGCATGAGCAAAATCAACACCAAAAATAATATTATATTCTTTACATTTTATGGAAATGTTTTTGAGATCAAATTGTTGTCCAGTATAATATTGAATACCGGGTAATAATACCATACAGACATCATCCTTATTTTTTTCTATAGTTTCTATTATATATTCCTCATTTATCAAATCGTTACTTGTTTTTAATAGAATAATATCTGATTCATTATAACCATGTAATTTTAATTGAGAATTGACTACATATCTATCTGAAGAAAACGCATTTTCTTCCATAATTATCTTATACTTTTTTTTATTAGGTCTGTAAAAAGACATCATTAACAAATGAAGGTTTACAGTTAAGGCGTTCATTATGGCAATTTCAGATTCAGAACACCCAAGTAAATCTTTAAGAATTACCTTAATTTTATTTTGTATTTCAACCCAAGGATAAGGTCCAGAAAAATGAGATTCTACAGCTTTTGTCTTCCATTGATACAGATGAGAGTTAATTTTTTCTTTAACAGAATTATGCTGTAACCCTAATGAATTTCCACAAAAATATATTTTATCAGATGATGAGTTTTCCCCATATATAAATTCCTTTTTTACTTTAGAAATTCTATCTAGAGAATCCATTTTTAAAGCATCTTGTTTTTTCATATATTGAATATAATTAATAAAGAAAAGAAAACATGAATCTTTCATTAAAAGGTAAAAGAGCTATAGTATGTGGTAGTACCCAGGGTATAGGAAAATCAATAGCCTTAAGTTTGGCAGATTATGGTGCCTCTATTACGTTATTATCAAGAGATGAGATAAAATTAAAA
>CERV01009535.1_pt1 | contig 10484 bp, 10 predicted proteins | sample 530871 | NCBI WGS metagenome assembly CERV01 (sample SAMEA2621045, study PRJEB7988) | marine metagenome | biome: marine biome (ENVO:00000447); feature: deep chlorophyll maximum layer (ENVO:xxxxxxxx); material: "saline water (ENVO:00002010), including plankton (ENVO:xxxxxxxx)" | depth 50 m
ACTGGTATTGGCGCAAGAGCAGCAACGAGGGCTCCAATGGCCCAACTCATTTGAAACCTTCCCTCGAATTTTGCGAAAAATCTTCCATGGTTTGCATCAGGGGCGTCGCGTTGAACTAATGAATCGAAGGCGAGTTTGGCTGTTCCAGCGGAAACGGTAGTCACAAATGAAATAAGAACAGCGGCGAGAACCCCAATCCCGCGAGCGAAAGCAGCGAGTGTTGCTCCAGTAAAGAGCAGTAGCAGTGAGAAGAAAATTATTTGTTCTTCAAGGAGTCTTTTCCGTAACCGAGGTGCCAGATTCGCTCCAATAAGCATTCCAAGCCCTGCGGCTGCCATGACCACTCCGAAATGCCAGGCGGGAGCACCCGGGGTTCCGAAAACGTTTTGGTCGCGTAAATGGCCTGTTGCTACTCCTACTCCTTCACCGATTCCGCTTATAGAAAGCCCTTCGTCTCCTCCTCTAAATTCGAAGGCGAGTAAAAAAGTGACGAATCCTACCGAGGCGCGCAGGAACGCCATGGTGGCAGCGGTGTAAACAATGCTTTCGCTACGAAGTTCGGTTATTTCGTTAACTGTTGCTGGTTTTTTGGCTACAACAATTTTTGGTATCTGAAGCGCATATAAAGTTGTTAATCCAAATCCGAATACGGCTGCCCATGCTGGCCAAGCATCTCCTCCGAGTAAAGCTAGGCCTCCAATTGCTGCACCTGTCATTGAACTCAATGCACCTACGACACTGAGTTTGGCGTTGCTTTCTACGAGACCGAGGTCGGATCGTACTAATTCAGGCAGCACCGCACTTTTCGCTACGGAATAGCTTTTCCCTAAGACAAGAAAGCCGAAAGCTTCGGGGAATAAAAGCAAACTGTTTATATGTCGTGTCATTAGCCACGCTAAAACACCGCGTCCGATGATTGTAAAGAGGATCATTCGGCGTCGCCCTCCGCGAATCCTGTCGATTAAAGGCCCGATGAGTGGGGTGACGACCGCGAAGGGAGCAATAGTGAGAACTAAATAAAGGGCGACTCGCCAACGGGCATCGCTTGGATCTACTGAAAAGAAGACTGAACCGGCGAGAGCTACCGCGATCATTGCATCAGACATAGTTCCGAACGCGTGGGTTCGTCCGAGTCGAGCGAACGGTGTTAACCAAAGACCAGATGGTGGTTTTTGTTCTTTAGGTCCCGAGGAGGGTTCATCAACGAAGTCCACAATCTAAGACTATGCCTTAATTATTGATGGTGTTGTTGTATATATTCTTCAGACCACCCCTGAATGGGAAGATCTATCTCTACCGCCGCTGTGGGAGCGAGAGGAGTAACTGTTGCGTAGCCTTCACGTAATTTTGCTGAATCTGTCCCAGCAGGTATTTCGGTTTGAGTCGGTAAGAGGTCAATATGTATTCCAGTTTCGTCTCTGTTGACAATGCTGGTATGAACACCGCCTAAAGGCGCTAAGTCACATTGACATAACCCTCTTATCTTTTCTGGTTTTATATTTGGCACATTTAAATTCAGAACTGTTTTCCGTGGTGCAGTTGCTAACCAACTCAGCAGTGGGGCTGCAATCATTGTCGCTGTTGGCCACTCCCACTCATCAGAGCCATCTTCTGTCCCGTCACCAATGCTTACCGCTAATCCTGGACGGTCAAATTTAGAAGACACAAGTGCGGTGGCGACTGTTGCGGAATACATGGTGGATCGTCCAGTATTTGGTCCTTTGTTGATTCCAGATATCAGTAAATCCGGGGGATCTCCAAAACCGCCAAGCATTGCAAGCATGACGATCAAAGCGGGTGGAGCGTCAACTGAGAACGCTTCTACTGTTTCTACTTCAGGCAGAACTGCCGAAGTGACAGGTATATGATTCGGATTAGTTAAAGGGCCAAGGGCAGCGGAAGCCCCACTCCAATTTTTGGAAGGTGCAGCAACAACTGGACTAAATCCTGATTCTTGAGCCATCTGCGCTAATGCTGCAAGTCCTTGTGAATCAATTCCATCATCATTAGTGACCAATACTCTTTTAGTTTCAGTCACTTGTGGACCTCTCAGTTACGTGTGTCCTCTGATTCATCAAAGTAGTCGATTTGGTCAACCGGCATGACGACCGCAGATACAACATTAGAAGAGTGGGCAGTGACTCTTTTTAAGAATCGGTAAAGCAAAGCTTTCGGAACAGAGGTAACTGCAGGTTCATCAGAATGGAGAAGCTTACTTATGCGACTGTCAAAATCGCGTCGAAGTTCATCGCCCCTCTCGATATAGATGCGAGCTCGATCTTCGTCGCGAGAGTTTAATATCTCACCCATGAGTGCAATTCGTGACGATATCTCGTCACGTAGAACGAGAATAGATTCAAGATCAGAAGAATCAGCAAAAGAAACCCCCTCTTCGGCAAGATCAAAAATGTTCTTGTTGTAATCTCCAATGCGTTCCAGATCTTTTACCATATTCATGAATACCAGCATCTCTGGTGTATCTGCGCCTCCATGAACTGATGCATGAACCACCAATGCTCGACGAATCTCAACCTCTGTTGAGTTAATTCCGCGATCTGTGCGCCGAACTTCCTCAGCTACAGTTTCGACTGGTCCTCCAGTTATAGCGCTAAGTGCTAAATCAAATGTGTGCCGAGCATCAGTAACCATTCTCTGTACCTGAGATTCAATGCTCTCTAGTCCGCCTTCTTCTGGTCGGCGGAAGAAACTCATCACCATTTTTTATTCCCCCTACTATCTCTAATCATACTTTCTTTTCTGTTTAAATATTTTCATTAAATGTTCTACCGTAAAACCAATACTCCCAATAATGGGATCACTACGAACATGGTTAAGGCATATATGAGAGCCAACGATCTTCGTTCTGCTGCTATATCAGAAAGTTTGTTTGCCATCTTTATAGGGAGTTCTCGAAGTCTTGATAGCGGGTAAAAAGCGAGTATCCCACTGATATTAAATAGCGTGTGAACAAGCGCTACAGTGACTGCGGCAGGGCTTCCAGTCGCTAACGAAGCTAGGAGGGCAGTTACTGTGGTTCCGACGTTTGCTCCAAGAGTTACCGGATAAATATTTTCGAGAGTAAGAACCCCGGAAGCTGCCAAAGGAACAAGCACCGAAGTAGTGATAGAGGATGACTGTACCGAAATGGTAATTATTGCCCCGATTAATATGGCAACCACTCCTGAACCTGCACCTAGTGCACGATTGATGGCTACCTCTACACGATCTGCAACTAACAATCGCATGTTTTTAGTGATATACGCCAAAGCTAAGAAGATAAATAGTAAGCCCACTCCAATCATTAAGCCGCCCTTAACATCCCCGTGGGCTCCGAAATGTGAAAGCAATTCTTTGACCCATGTTGCAGGTAGTTTCACAGCTGCTTTTAGGGGGCTTTTAAATTCAGCCCCAGATGATCCAATAACTCTTTCAGTGAGCCACGAAGCAGAAGATGAGAGATAGCCGGTTGCGAGTTCGATGGGAAGGAAAACAATTACAGCAAGAATGTTAAAAAAATCGTGAACGGTAGCGGCAGCAAACGCCCGTCGGAATTCAATGTCACGTCGAACATGACCCAATGACGCCAAGGTGTTTGTAACTGTTGTCCCTAGGTTGGCTCCCATGATCATGGGCACTGCATCGCTAGTACTCACAACACCGCTGGCTACTAAGCCAACTATGACTGAAGTTGAAACTGAGGAAGACTGAACTAAGACGGTTGCTAAAAGCCCAACGAAGAGTCCCCCAATGGGGTTTGAAACACCTTTGAATAGGCCATCTACGAGATCTTTGCCAAGACTTTTAAACCCACCACCTAGTAACTCCACTCCTGTAAGGAATAAGTACAAAAGAGCTATAACTAGAAGTGCCCTAACCAACGTAGGCATTCCACGTTCGTTCGAATTTTCAGAATTGAGGGCTGGAGAAGAGTTTGTCACAAGATTCCTAAACCAAATTTAAGTACGAATCATTTCTTCCATTACTTAATCTTACCTAACAAGACACTTAATTATTACTGAGAATCATTCCTGATATTAAATAAAATTTTTTTAAAAACTACAACTGATTCTTTAATCTTTTTATATAGATTTTCGGTTTTCTTTACACCAATTTTCGGTCCGATATGGCATAAATAAGCAATTAGTTAACTAAACCCGAAATACAGAAAGAAAAATAATGAACACCACATGGATGAAACAAAGTTCTTGCGCAAATTCTCCTGCTGACACTTTCTTCCCTAGCGACGGCATGGGAGTCATTGTTGCTAAAGATATTTGCAATAGCTGCCCCGTAACTGAACCGTGTCTTGAATATGCCCTCCATAACCGCATTGATCATGGCGTATGGGGCGGATGCTCCGAACGTCAACGCCGCCGCATCTTAAAAGCACGGCGTGTCTCTCATCAGCCTCTTTCAGTTAGCGCAGCTTAAAAATGTTAAAGCGCTTCATCTCCTATCTTCTGAAATGGGGGTATTTCGGTTACCTAATATCGAACCCTCATAAACAGGACTTACCTCCGAGGATGTTTCCCCTCTCAGACTCGGTGTAAAACAAAAACACCCCTGGCTTGAAGCCAGGGGTGTTTTTAAATTATTGACTAAATCTTTATCCGAGGTTTTCGTCTGCCTCTTCGAAACCAAGATCCCAACTAATTAAAACATTTTCTCTTTCTGCATCCCTATTGATTCGTTCTCGATTTCTTCGAAACTGTGGATCATGGGGTGGAAGGAGTAGCAATCGTGATGAAATTCGATCTCGAAATGAGTCAATTAAATCGCGTTCACCGAATGTCGAATGCACTTCCCAGTGGGGTGCAATAGGTCCGAGATATACAACCTTTACATCACCTTGTGGGGGTTGTGGTTCAAGATCTTCTGTAGTGTCAGTCATGACAGGGCTCCTCAAGCAATTCGAATTTCAAACTAGTTTTGATTTTTATTTTGATCAAGCGTCGGTATCGGTTTCAGCTTCGGCTTCAGCAGCGCCTTCAGCCATGCCCTCTCGTAACTCTTTTTGAGCTCTACCAAGATTGCGCGCCAACTTTGGAAGTTGACTACCACCAAAAAGAACAACAGCGACAATCGCCACAATGATCAATTCGTTACTTGAAAGAAATCCAACAATATTCATAATGTCAGACTACCTGTACTTAGACGGTTGTGGGTACCAGAAAAGGCAATCCATCTTTGTTAGAAGAAAATTTTTAAGCTGATTCAGCAGCAGCAGCAGCGGCAGCAGCCCGCTCAAGTGCGCGTTGGCGACGAATCCGGCGGCGTTCACGTTCACTCATACCGCCCCAAATCCCAAATTTTTCACCATTTTGTAAAGCAAATTCGAGACAATCTTCTCTTACCACACAACCACGGCATACATCTTTTGCTTCACGTGTACTCGCACCACGTTCAGGGAAGAAAAGATCAGGGTCTACTCCAAGACAATTTGAGAATTCCTGCCAAGAGGTGTCTAAACCTGGTTTAGCAAAGATACCCATTTACTTTTTCGCCCCCCTTCATGCATCAAATTTCACCTAACCAAAATTGATGATTGGTGTATGTATAAGCCTTACCTTACAAAGCCCATATATGTAATTACACCATTGTTATTTAATAAATTGCAAATAGTGCGACAAAAATTTCCTTATTTTTTAGGTATTTCCGCCCCGATTCGCCAAAAAGACACCCACTCTCCTAGCGTAAAGACATCAAAAAAGGAGCGTGAAACTGTGCCTATCAACCCAGATGCTGCAGGTTCTGTAGGTGAACCAAAAGAATTCTCTTGGACGTCTGACGACAGCCTTCTCTATTCCTTAGGAGTAGGTGCTGGTGTCACTGACCCAACAGGCTTTGAACTGAACTTTACTACTGAAAATTCCAACGAAATAGAACAAAAATCTCTACCCACTCAAGTTGTTGTAATGGGTGGTGGGCAAACCCCTGGGTTCGGTGATTTCAATCCCGTTTTTCTTCTTCATGCTGAACAACACATCACATTGCATGAAACTCTTCCAGCATCAGGAACAGGAATCGCTACTGCTCGAGTTGGAGAAATCTACGACAAAGAAAAAGCTGCACTTGTCTATTTAGAAAACGACGTTACTGATCTTGATGGAAATCCGATGTGGTCTACAAAATCTGGACTTTTCTTAGGAGGAGAAGGAGGTTGGGGCGGCGATCGCGGGCCATCAAATCCTTGGGAACTACCTGAACGTCCCGCCGATGACGTTGTCTCCTACACCACGAGGACGGACCAAGCTCTTCTTTATCGATTAAACGGTGATAGAAATCCTTTGCACTCTGATCCGACGTTCGCTTCCGCCGCTGGATTTGAAAAACCAATCTTGCATGGTCTTTGCACCTACGGATTTACCGGAAGAGCTTTACTTCACGCAGTTTGTGACTCAGACACTGACCGATTCGGAGGGATGGGTGGACGATTCAAGTCTCCGGTTGTGCCCGGGGAAGAACTTTCCGTTCATATCTGGGAAAATGAAGACTCAATTCTTTTCCAAACCCGTGTCAACGACCGTGTAGTTTTTGACAACGGGGTAATGACTCTTCGTTAAACCCAATTATCCGACTAGCGTCTTAACTAATGAAATTTTCTGGTTTATGGCGTGCACATCACGCTGATGACAATTTAAGAAGAGACTTTCCATTAACTGACCTAGATGACAGCAAATGGGCGGAAATTCCAGTCCCAGGACACTGGGGTTTAGTTGATGACTTTAAGGACGCTGACGGCCCACTGTTCTATCGAACTCAATTTGAGTTAGAGCCCCCAAAATCAAATCAACGTTTTTGGCTTGATTTAGATGGAATTTTCTCACAAGGAGACATTTGGGTTGATGGGTCTTTTCTAGGGGTAACAGAAGGGTATTTTTTCCCACACAGTCTTGAACTAACTGACGTGCTTAAGAAACAGAAAGAACATCTTCTCGCTATTGAAGTAACTTCTCCTCCCAATGACGGGGAAAACGAGAAACGTTCGTTGACTGGCTTTAATAACCAAAATTTTAATCTTGGCGGCATCTGGCAACCAGTACATTTGCGTGCAACAGGTCCAATTGCTTTCCGTCATTTACGTGCAGTTTGTGTTGATGCTAATCCGACTGTCGCAACGTTGGCAGTGCGCGCTGTTGTTGAAGCAACTCACCCATGTCTAACAATTTTTAAAACAAAAATTCTTGGTATTGACCATCGTCATCGGCAACCTTTAGCAGCAGGAGAGAACCGAGTTGAATGGATAATTCGGATTCCTCGACCAGAACTTTGGTGGCCTCATGAACTCGGAGAGCAGCCATTAATTAATGCGGAGTTCACTCTGTCAACTGAAACCGGTGAAATAAGTGACCGGCGAGAAAAACAAATCGGATTTCGATCTGTGCGGATGAAGGGCCAACATTGGCTGATCAATGGTGAAAAAATCTTTTTACGTGGAGCAAACGTTGCGGCTCTTAGCCAAGATCTTGCAGGGATAACCACCGAGTCTGCTAATTCCTGTATTGAACAGGCCCTTGAAGCCAACCTGAACCTCATCAGAGTTAAAGGACACGTAACTCATCCTTCTTTTTATGATGCAGCTGATCAAGCGGGAATGCTTGTATGGCAAGATATGCCACTAACAGGCGGTTACCACCGTTCTGTTCGAGAGCAAGCCATGCGGCAAGCCAGAGAGCTTGTAGACAATTTTGGTCATCACCCGTCAATTATCGTTTGGTGTGGACACGATAGCCCTGACCCAATTGATACGACGCGAAGCGCCCCGAGCTTAATTGAACAACAAAAACCAACATGGGCTCGTTCAGTACTTGATGAGTCGATAAGACGATCTCTTCGTCGACAAGATCCTTCACGTCCTGCAATAGCAAGTTCAGGAACACTTCCAAGTTTGCCAAGACCGCAAGAATCCAATAGCCATCTGTGGTTTGGTTGGCATCAAGGGAGAGCGCAAGACCTCGCAACTTACTTAGATCAACAACCGTGGGCTGGAAAATTTGTATCTGCTTTTGGTAGTTACTCGGTTCCTGAAGATCTAAAAATCAATTCTGAACAATGGCCCATCTTTGACTTCTCTAAATTAGATATTGAAGATGAAAACGTTCTTGACACTCTTCTTAAAGTCTTTCCGCCAGAAATGTTTTCTGATTTTGAAAGTTGGTCTGCTGCCACAAGAGGCCAGCAGGCTTACTTGCTAAAAACTCAAATTGAAATTCTTCGTCGCCGTAAATACCGTCCTGGAGGAGGATTTACCTTTGACTCACTGTTTGACCCGCGGCATGAAACCACAAGTGGAGTGATTGACCAAAGAGGGAATTTTAAACCTGCTTATAACGCTGTTTCTACAGCGTGCGCTGAAACGATAATTATTGCTGACCCATTTTTTGACTTAATTGCAAATGAACAAAGAGTGGCTACTAATGTGACTGCTATCCATGATGGTCGGGAACCCATTGAACAGGCATTAGTGACTGCTCGCTTAACTATTGAAGACGAAACTCACATCAACAAGTGGGAAGGAAATATAGAAGCGGATGCGGCCAAACATATTGGGCGGATTGAATACGCGATACCTCGTGATGTGGAATCAGTCAACCTCATTCTTGAACTTGAGTCAGAAGAAGCAACAGCATATAACCAATACACTTATACAAAATAAACTCGTGCTTTGACTCTAAAGACGTGACCCTAGTCACTTATGATGGAGGAAAGAGAGTGTGGCGATACCGTCACAAGTAAGTTCCTACTAGAAAACAAGGCTTTTTATGGTCCAGACCACAAACGAGCGTTACCGTGTAACTCCATTACGTTCTAAGAAGCGTTCTTGGCCTTTCCCACTGAATATTTACCAAACAGCTGTAGGACGCAAATGGGTTATGGCCCTTACCGGAATTGGTTTAATCGGCTTTGTTCTGGTGCACATGATCGGAAACCTTCACATATATGAAGGACCAGCACGCATGCACGAATACGCCGAATCTCTAAGAACTTTGGCAGATGGACTTGTTCCAAAAGGATTTATCCTCTGGATACTTCGATTTGGATTACTTGTTATGTTTGGACTCCATCTTCATTCAGCAATTACCCTAAGAAACTTTTCTGGACAATCAAGTAACAACGCCACTCTGGTAGGAGGCGCAAAAAAATATGAGTCTGGAAGAGACCATATTGCTGCAAGTTATGCCAGTCGCACTATGCGCTGGACTGGACCGATAATCGCTTTATTTCTCTTCTACCATTTAGCTGATTTAACTTGGGGATGGTGGCTAGGCGACAACTTCGTGCCAGGAGATCCATACCATAATGTTTCAGAATCACTCGCCAACCTTCCTGTCGCGATTCTCTACATTGTCGCAAACATCGCTCTTGCCATGCATATCTTTCACGGAGCATGGTCAATGTTTCAAAGCCTTGGGGTCAATAATCCAAAATACAATCACCTGCGCCGCGGGTTGGCTACTGCGCTAGCAGGAATCATTCTGGTTGGTAATCTGTCATTCCCGATTTTCACTCAAACTGGTTTAATTAATGAAGACAACAGAAAATGCCCAGCAAGCGAAATGAATGTTTTGGAATGTCTTGCAGAACAGGCAGAAGGGCATTAATTAGATGAGCGAAAACATTCTTGATTCAAAAGTCCCAGAGGGTTCCATTTCTGACAAGTGGGAGAACCATAAATTCTCCATGAACCTTGTTAACCCGAACAATAAAAGAAAGTTCGAAGTCATTGTCGTAGGAACAGGGCTTGCTGGAGCGTCTGCCGCTGCTTCGTTAGGTGAGTTGGGTTACCGAGTTAAAGCTTTCACTTTTCATGACACCCCTCGTCGGGCACACAGCATCGCAGCTCAGGGCGGAATCAATGGAGCGAAAAACTACACAAATGATGGAGACTCTGTTCATCGGTTGTTTTACGACACAGTAAAAGGTGGAGATTTCCGGTCTCGTGAAGCCAACGTGCATCGTCTAGCAGAAGTTTCAGCAAATATTATTGATCAAGCCACCGCGCAAGGAGTTCCATTTGCGCGCGACTATGGCGGGCTGTTAGATAACCGTTCTTTCGGTGGGGCTCAAGTTTCTCGCACCTTTTACGCTCGTGGTCAAACAGGGCAACAGCTCCTCATCGGCGCCTATTCCGCCCTTATGCGTCAAGTATCGGCAGGATCAGTTGAGCTTCATACAAGATCCGAGTTACTTGATGTTGTTACTAAAGATGGTGAAGCATGCGGAATTGTTGCACGAGATTTGATTAGCGGCGAAATCACCCCTCATTCTGCACATGCCGTTGTATTAGCAACCGGTGGTTACGGAAACGTTTACTTTCTTTCGACCAATGCGATGATGTGTAACGTCACTGCTGCATGGCGCGCTCACCGCAAAGGCGCATTCTTTGCCAATCCTTGCTACACCCAGATACACCCCACCTGTATTCCAGCAAGTGACGACTTCCAATCAAAATTAACTCTGATGTCGGAATCACTCCGAAATGA
>CERV01000921.1_pt1 | contig 10482 bp, 8 predicted proteins | sample 530871 | NCBI WGS metagenome assembly CERV01 (sample SAMEA2621045, study PRJEB7988) | marine metagenome | biome: marine biome (ENVO:00000447); feature: deep chlorophyll maximum layer (ENVO:xxxxxxxx); material: "saline water (ENVO:00002010), including plankton (ENVO:xxxxxxxx)" | depth 50 m
CCGCCAAGTTAAAGGAGCTAATATTGCAGCGATATGCAATCCCAGTGGAAACCGTCTTAATGGGGATTTTAGCGATGTTTTTGGCAATTTAGACTCTGGAGACCCTGTTAAATTAGACATGTCTCAAGTCAAAGCTTTTCAAAGTTTTCAAGAGCTACTTAATGACAAGTCTATTGATGTAATAGATATTTGCTCTCCAACTCATACACATGTGCAACTTGCCAAAGCAGCTCTAGCCTCTGGTAAACATGTAATTTGCGAAAAACCGCTTGCTCGAACGCTCGAAGATGCAATAGAAATTGTATCAGCTGCTAAGAATGCCAAGGGAAAGTTCATGACTGCTATGTGCCTTCGTTTTTGGCCTCAATGGTCATGGCTAAAAAAAGCTGTTGAAAGCAACAAATACGGTAAGGTGCTTGGTGCTCACTTCCAACGTATCGCAGAGCCTCCGGCATGGGGGCAAGGATCCTACTTTGATGGCGAAATATCTGGAGGTGGATTGTTCGATCTTCATATCCATGACACTGATTTTGTCCAACATGTGTTCGGTAAACCTAAATCTGTTTTTTCTTCTGGCTTTAGTAAGGTTAGCGGTGCAATTGATCACGTGCTCACGCAATATGAGGTTGAATGCGGAGCAAAGGTTAGCGCCGAAGGGAGTTGGGCTATGTCTCCTGGTTGGGGATTTAATATGTCATTTCGTGTGATTTTTGAAAAAGCTACAGCTGACTACGATATTGCTCGAGAAGACGAACCACTAAGGCTTTTTGAGGAAGGCCAAGAAAAGAAAGTAGTCGAGTGTGAAAATATCGACGGCTATGTTGGTGAAATGAATCACTTAATCGAATGCATAAAGCTAAACCGACAGCCTAGTGTAACGGCAGAAGATGGTTTAATGGCAGTTGAAATATGTACGGCAGAAGAAGAATCAGCAAAAACTGGAAGAATTGTCACTGTTAGATAATTATTTTGATATTATGCATAAATTCCTAGTTTTTTAAAAAAAACCGCTTGTCAACTCAGATGCATGGTGTAGGGTTCGCTCCCCTTTTTTATGAAGGCAGATATTCAACCAGAATATGTAGAATCAGTTATTCGTTGTGCCTGCGGCAGCGAAATTAAAACTCGTTCCACTAAAACAAAGCTTCTCATTGGCATATGCAATGAGTGTCACCCGTTTTACACCGGCCAACAAAAATTCGTTGATACTGCTGGTCGCGTAGATAAATTCCAGCAGAGAATGGCTAAGACCAAGGCAGCACGAGATGCTGCTAAAGAAGCTTCTGGAAAAAAATCTAAAAAGACAACTAACTAGGCTAATTTCATCAGAGCGCCCGCGGTTTATCCTTGTTTTACCGCGGGCGTTCTTTTTTTTTAACTATGAACCTCTTACCACATATTGAACAGTTTCGTAAACGCCGAGACGAATTGGAAAGCGCACTTAGCTCTCCAGATGTGGCTAATAATAACAAAAACTTTTTAGATATGACTTTAGAATATTCTCGGATGAAAAATCTTGCGGAATTAGGTGAACGTTATCTTAAAGTCATAAGTAATATAAACGATAACAAGGAATTAGTTCAGATGGAACATTCTGAATCAGAGTTATCGGTTTTAGCAAAGGAGGACTTACAGATTTTAGAAGAGGAGCATGTGAAACTGGAACTTGAATTGCAGTATGGCATAATTCCTCCAGACGCATCAGATTCGCGAGACACAATTGTCGAAATTCGGGCTGGTGCTGGTGGTGCTGAATCTGCACTATTTTGCAGCGACCTTCATCGAATGTATATTCGCTATGCTGAAAGCCAAGGTTGGAAAGTTGAACAATTGGATGCGAGTGTATCAGACCTTGGAGGATACAAAGAGGTCATCTTCGGGATAAAAGGGAAAAACGTATTCAAAAAATTAAAATTTGAAAGCGGTGTCCATCGTGTACAACGCGTTCCTGAAACTGAGACTCAAGGCCGTGTCCATACAAGCACCGTCACTGTTGCTGTTCTACCTGAAGCCGAAGAAGTCGATATTGAATTAAAACCAGACGATCTCGAAATTAATGTTTGCCGTGCATCTGGGCCTGGTGGACAAGGTGTTAATACCACAGACTCAGCTGTTCAGATTCAACACAAACCAACTGGAATGATTGTTCGCTGTATGGATGGCCGTTCACAGCAAAAAAATAAAGAGCAGGCAATGAAAGTACTTAGGTCTAGATTACTTGAAATTAAGATTGCAGAAGAACATGAAAAATATGCAGCTGAACGTAAATCTCAAGTTGGAACCGGTGAACGCAACGAACGGATACGGACTTATAATTTTTCTCAAAATCGGGTAACCGATCACAGAATAGACCTTACCTTATACAATCTCCCTTCATTCATTGAAGGTGAAATTGAAGATATTGTCTCAGCACTGCTGGCGAATGACCTCAAAGAGCGACTCGCCGCACTTGAATAAAATTACAATTATGGAACCGGAAGGATTAATTTTTGATTGCGATGGAACCCTCGTCGACACTATGCCAATTCACTTTAAGGCATGGAGTATAACAACAGAAAAATATGGGCTAATTTTTCCTGAAGACAGATTCTACGCTCTTGGAGGAGTTTCTCCTTTTGAAGTGCTTCGCATATTATCATCAGAACAAGATAAAAAAATTGATTTTGAAGAAGTTACTCAAGAAAAAGAATCTCTTTATATGCAACTCATCAGCGAAGCAAAAGAGATTCCAGAAGTTATGGAAATTGTTCGGTCAAACTTTAAAAAAATACCCATGGGTGTGGCTTCCGGAGGGACCTCTGAAACTGTGCTAGGAATACTTAATCACTGCAGTATAAAGCATTATTTCGACGTAATTGTGACAAGTGAAGATGTAGAAAACCCCAAACCTGCACCAGACACCTTTCTTGAGGCTGCAAGAAGAATGAATATTACACCAGAGAAATGCCGGGCGTATGAAGACGCTGACATGGGAATTAAAGCAATAATTGCTGCCAGAATGGATGTGGTTGATATTCGTAAAATAATCACTAAAAAGTCATAAACACACTCATTCATTATAGGATCAATTATGAAAGGACTTCCAGGATTTCGCGATTTTTACCCTGAGCCAATTCCTACAACAGACTCATGGAGCCTTGATTTACGACAGTATATCTTTGAAACATGGAGAAGAACAGCAGAGCGATATGGATTTCGTGAGTACGATGGCCCGCCCATAGAAGAACTAGAACTATACACTCAAAAAAGTGGTGAAGAAATTGTCGGCCAATTATACAATTTTGAAGATAAGGGAGACCGAAAGGTTTCGCTTAGGCCGGAAATGACTCCAACGCTAGCCCGAATGGCAGCCTCACACACGCGCAATTACAAAAAACCCATAAAGTGGTTTTCTATTCCGCAACTTTTTCGATACGAACGCCAACAAAAAGGCCGACTACGAGAACATTTTCAACTAAATGCTGACATAATCGGAGAAGAAGATGTATCTGCTGATGCCGAACTAATCTCTCTACTTATAGATACACTTCGAAATCTAAAACTTACGGAAGAAGATTTTTTTATTCGACTTAGTAGCCGTCAAGCTTGGCAAGACTTCTTTGAAAAAAACGGAGGCAAAGAGAATGATGCATACGATTTTTATCAAGTTATAGATAAATTGGAACGTACAGATCAAAAAGCATCCAATGAAAAATTGAACAAAATTGGATTCTCATACGAGCAGGTCAACGAATTTATTTCACAAGGTCAACCAACAGAAGAATTATCATCCATAATAGAAAACATTGAAGCCCGCGGTTTAGGGAATTTCATTAAAATAGACTACAGAATAATTCGAGGTTTAGCTTATTACACGGGCCCTGTCTACGAAGCTTTCGATAAATCTGGTAAATTCCGAGCAATCGCTGGTGGCGGTCGCTACGACCACTTGGTAAAACTCATCTCCAAAGGTAAAACTAACTTACCAGCCCTTGGATTCGGTATGGGAGACGTTGTCCTCACAGAACTCCTCAAAGATCGAAATCTCATACCTAAAATTCAGCATATCATTAGCGCTTATGTGCAAATTACTGATGAGACTATGCGCTATACTTCACTTGGTCTCATTCAGCGACTTCGCCAAGCTGGCATAGCTACCGAATATCCATTAATAAATACCAAACCTGAAAAACAATTTAAGCGTGCTGTCGAACTAAGCGCTAAATGGATCATCGCAATCGAAAGTGATAATAAAGTAACAATTAAGAATCTCCGAACTCGTGAAGAACAGGTTTGCCTAGTCGAAGATGTTACTGACTTTTTAGAATTAAATAATTAAGCATCTAATTTAATTCATAAACTAAAAAATTGATTCAAGTTTGACAATATTAAGAGTCTTCTCCTTGGTTTGGCCTAACTTGAGATTTGAGGTCAGTAATTTTGGTTTTTGACGATTGGTATGGCAAAATAAAAGCTTCGTTGAAATCAAATCCATTAGCAAAATCTTCACGCGAATCATTTTCAGTCTTTGCTAGAAGATTATTTTCAACGAGATTAAAAACAATTTCTCCAAAATCCTCTGTCGCATTAATACCCCATTCATTGAGTACCATCTTAGTCATAGGCCCATAATTACTGAGTGCGTACTTACGTAAACCATCAGTTAGCTCCTGACCACTTATATGACGAGGTTCATCTCCACCCGCTTCTTTAGAGAGTTTTTGCTGAGTATAATCTAATGCCTCTCGTATGAAATAGTAAGCATCTTTATGGTATCTAATATCCTTATCAACTATTTGGTCTAAAATATCATCATAATCAAAAGGTTGCATATCAATCTTTAAAAAAAACGGCAAAAAATATCATTCTCTTTTCTTTAAAATCTACATCACACTCAAAAAAAAGGATTTAGATGGCGACAATGTTAATTAATTTTCCAGGAATAACGATCACCTTTTTTACTTTTTTTCCTTCAATATGTCGCTTCACATTTTCACTATTCATTGCAAGCTCCTCTATTTTAGAATTATCTATTTCAGCAGGAACTTGTAAACGATCGCGAACTTTCCCATTTACCTGCACAACCATTTCAATTGATGTTTCGACAAGATACTTTTCATCAAAATTCGGCCAAGGATAATATGCAATAGAAGAACCGTTTTTATTATTGGCTTTAGAATATAGTTCTTCAGCAATATGAGGAGCAAACGGCGAAAGAAGCAGCAGAAAATCTTTTAGAACTGAAAGTGGGCGTAAATCCCAAGTAGATACCTCATTAACAAAAACCATTAGTGCAGAAATAGCGGTATTAAATCGTAGATGCTCCATATCCTCAGTAACTTTCTTAATGCAAGTATGAAGCACCTTCATCTGCTCTTGGGTCGGATCAATATCAGCAACAGCATCACTAAATTTAATTTCAGAAAGTAATTCTAATCCCTTCTTGGGAGACAGAGTAAACTGCTGCTCAAATTTTTTCTCAGTTTGTTCGTCGATAAACATTCGCCAAACACGACCAAGAAATCGATATACACCTTCTACCCCTTTAGTATTCCAAGGTTTAACCATCTCCAATGGTCCCATAAACATTTCATACAATCGCAAAGCATCTGCACCAAATTCTTCCAGGATTTCATCAGGGTTGACTACATTACCTCGGGATTTAGACATTTTCTGTCCGTCCTCGCCTAAAATTAATCCTTGGTTAACCAATTTATAAAATGGTTCTGGGGAAGAAACATAGCCTAAATCAAACAAAGCCTTATGCCAAAAACGAGCATAGAGAAGGTGCAAAACCGCATGCTCGGTCCCTCCTACATATAAATCAACTCCCGGTGTAGCTTCCTTACTTGAAGTTCCCATCCAATATTTTTCAGCCGAATCCCCAACAAATCTTCCATCATTGGTCGCATCTAAATAGCGCAAATAATACCAGCAGCTACCCGCCCACTGAGGCATAGTGTTGACTTCGCGCACTACTCCTTCGTCAACTTGACACCATTCCTGAGCTCTGGCTAAAGGGGGATCACCTGAACCTGTCGGTTTAAAGTCTGTCAAATCAGGAGGTAAAACCGGCAAATCAGCCTCGTCTAAAGCAGCATGTCCCATTTCGTCCCATATAATAGGAAATGGCTCTCCCCAGTAACGCTGCCGACTAAACAACCAATCCCGCAACTTAAAATTGATAGTCCTAGAACCAAGCGATTTTTCCTCCAGCCAGTCTATGATTCGAATCTTAGCTTCCTTGGTAGAAAGGTCATCAAGAAAATCTGAATTAACAACAACACCCTCTCCGGAAAAACCAAGCGATTCTTGCCCTTTTGGCGCTTTAACAACTACTTCGGTTGGCAATTCGAATTTCTCAGCAAATTCCAGATCACGTAAATCATGAGCCGGCACAGCCATGATAGCTCCTGTTCCATATCCAGCCAAAACATAGTCTGCTGTCCAAATTGGTAACAATCTACCATTAACAGGGTTTAAGGCATAAGCACCTGTAAAAACACCACTTTTTTCTTTCGCTAAATCAGTTCGCTCAAGATCACTTTTTTTGGAGGATTCAACCTGATAAGCTTGAACCTCAACAAGGTTTTCTTCCTTAACAATTAAATCAATCAAATCACTCTCTGGAGAAACAACAATATAAGTAGCCCCGAATAATGTATCTGGGCGAGTAGTAAAAACCGTAATTTTAGTATTAGAATCCTTAACCTGAAAAGTCACCTCTGCCCCCTCGGAGCGGCCAATCCAATTACGTTGCATCTCCTTAAGAGAATCACTCCATTCGATACCATCAAGATCATCAAGAAGGCGCTGTGAATAAGCCGTAATACGCAACATCCATTGCCGCATAGGCTTACGAACTACCGGAAAACCACCTACCTCGCTAACTCCATCTTTAACTTCTTCATTGGCAAGAACCGTTCCAAGCTCAGGACACCAATTGACCGGAGCCTCGGAAACATAGGCCAAGCGGTGAGAATCAATCCAAGAACGTTTTTGTTCTTCTGTTGATATCTCCTTTGGACAAACTAAAGTCTCTATGGGCTCGGCTTTAGATGTCTCTAAATTAAACCATGAGTTGTATAGTTGTAAAAATATCCACTGAGTCCATCGAAAATATTTAGGGTCTGTAGTATCTATTTCACGACTCCAATCATAACTAAATCCAAGTGATTGAATCTGTCTTTTGAAGTTGGCAACGTTAGTCTCAGTAGTAATTCGCGGATGTTGGCCAGTCTTTATAGCATACTGTTCAGCTGGCAATCCAAATGCATCCCAACCCATAGGGTGCAAAACGTTGAATCCTCGCATACGTTTATATCGAGCCAAAATATCCGTTGCGGTATAACCTTCCGGATGTCCAACATGCAACCCTGCCCCGGAAGGATATGGGAACATATCAAGAATGTAATACTTTGGGATGCTTTCTGGAGCAGCAGTTTGGTGGCGATCGCGAAAAGGATGTCCCGTTGGAGCGCTTTCACCTGGATTCCAAGAACGGAATATTTCTCCATTATGCCAGAGTTCCTGCCACTTTGGTTCGAATAATTGAAAAGGATATTGTCTTCGCATTCGTGCGATCAAAAAATTATATGTTTAGATTTAAAACAGTGATCAGACATCAAGATTATAATCAGTTACTGCTCCTTGAGATGCAGATGTAACCGCACTAGCATACTTCGCCAAAACTCCCTTAGAATAACGAGGCTTAGGCTTCCTCCAACTGCTTTTACGTTTAACTAAATCACCCTTAGCTACATGAAGAACCAATTGATTCTTATCTGCATCAATGGTAATCGAGTCACCATTTTTTACTAAAGCTAATGGACCACCCATGTAAGCCTCCGGGGTAATATGCCCGACAACAAAACCATGTGTACCACCTGAAAATCTACCGTCAGTAATTAAAGCAACATCATCTCCAAGACCAGCACCCATGATAGCTCCAGTTGGCCCGAGCATTTCTCTCATTCCAGGCCCCCCTTTAGGCCCCTCATAGCGAATCACTATAATATCCCCTTTTTTAATTTTCCCACTGAGAATGGCCTTCATCGCTTTCTCCTCAGAATTGTATGGCCTTGCAATACCTGTAAAACTCAACCCTTCTTTACCTGTAATTTTAGCCACACTTCCAGCTGGAGACAGATTTCCATAAAGAATACGAAGATGACTGTCCTTCTTGATAGGCTTACTTAATGGCTGAATGATCTTTTGACCTTTCCTGTAAGATTTAACTTTAGATAAATTTTGAGACATTGACTTGCCTGTAACAGTTAGACAGTCTCCATGAAGTAACCCTGCCTTGAGTAAGGTTTTCATCAACGGCTGAATCCCTCCCACAGCTACGAGTTCACTCATTAAGTATTTACCGCTTGGCTTCAGGTCAGCCAAAACTGGCACCTTCTTACCTATACGAGAAAAGTCATCGAGAGATAGCTTAACATCTGCAGCATGAGCCATAGCTAGCAAATGCAAAACTGCATTCGTTGATCCCCCAAGTGCAATCACAACGGTAATGGCATTCTCGAACGCTTTCTTGGTCATAATATCACGGGGCTTTATTCCTTTTTTTAGTAGATTATAAACGGCTGCTCCTGCCTCGCGGCTGTCTCGTTTCTTTGCAGGACTAATTGCAGTCTGAGAACTACTTCCAGGAAGGCTCATTCCCATTGCTTCAATAGCACTAGCCATAGTATTTGCAGTATACATTCCTCCACAAGACCCGGGCCCAGGAATCGCGCAGGAAGTTATATCCTCTAAGCCCTTATCAGAAAGTTTGTTATTTGAATGAGCTCCCACTGCTTCAAATACTGAAACAATATCAAGCTTCTTTGAAGCCCCACTAACACATCCCGGCAGAATTGACCCTCCATACACAAAAACCGCAGGTCGATTCATTCTTGCAATAGCAATCATGCAACCTGGCATATTCTTGTCACAACCACCAATAGCCACAAATCCATCCATACATTCGCAACCCACCACTGTTTCTATCGAGTCAGCAATAACTTCTCTAGAAACCATAGAATACTTCATACCCTCAGTACCCATTGAAATACCATCAGAAATAGTAATCGTATTGAATACAATTGCCTTACCACCGGCCTTGTTTGTCCCAACTTCAGCTTGCTTAGCAAGCTCATCAATATGCATGTTACACGGAGTTACATTACTCCATGTGGAAGCAACACCAATAATCGGCTTCTTGAAATCTCCAGGTTTAAAACCTGTAGGATAAAGCATCGCCCGACTAGGAGCCCTATCCGGACCATCCAACATAATTGCTGAATGTGGTCGCAGAGTGGGAATACTTTTCTTCTTATTAGGTTTTTTTTTCGAAGTTTTTTTCATTGCAAATCGACGGGCGGACAGTCTCAACAAAAGCACGAACAAAAACAAGCCGGCATAATACATTGCAAGTTGTTTGACAAATAAATCTTTTTTGAGAAATTTGTCGGGTATGAAATTATTATTATCGCTCCTACTAACATTGACTGTCACTAGCAATGTTACAGCTGAAGAATCTACACTCGATATTCCCCTTAAAGATATCGATGGAAAATCAACAAGTTTAAAAGCTCATAAAGGTAAAGTTATGCTTGTTGTAAATGTTGCTAGCCAATGCGGCCTAACAAGGCAATATAAACAACTTCAAGCCGTACACTCTAAGTACGCAAAAAAAGGTTTCACGGTGCTGGGATTTCCATGCAACCAATTTGGCAGACAAGAACCTGGTTCAGAATTAGAAATAAAAAAATTCTGCAGCGACAACTACAGTGTCACTTTCCCTCTTCACTCTAAAATTGAGGTTAACGGCGCAAACACACATCCACTATATAAGAAAATCAAAAAAGAATCTGGCGGCTCAGATAAGATTTCTTGGAATTTTGAAAAGTTTCTACTTGATGGTAACGGAAAAGTTATTAAACGCTTTTCTCCTAGAACCAAGCCTGATGCCAAAGAGGTAACAGCTGCAATTGAAAAGGCTCTCAGTTAATCTCATCTTTTTTCTCAATTAAAGCCCGGCATTCAGCCGGGCTTTTTTTTAAAAACATATCAATTTAAAATCCCCATATTATTGGAACAAAAAACCAAACAAGAAATGCCATAATCAGAGTGAGTCCTAGTCCAGCTTTCACATAATCAGAAAATCGATACTTCCCCGGGCCTGAAACCAAAATACAAGCTGGCTCAAAAGGAGCAACAAAAGATGAAGAAGCACCAAGCATGACTGCTATAGCATATGTCTGGCCACTAACATTCAGTGTATCTGCCGTTTGCATTGCTACAGGTAAAACCACGAGTGCTGCTGCTGCATTAGACATTGTCTGTGTAAGAAACATAGTAAGTAGAATAAAGCCGGCTAAAACCATTCTTGGACTTTCAAAAGCACTTTGAATACCCCCTGCTAACCAATTAGCGGTTCCAGATTCACGCATCGCAGCTCCAAACGCGGTCATTCCTCCAATAACTATTAATACACGCCAATCGATTACCTCA
>CERV01065045.1_pt1 | contig 10476 bp, 10 predicted proteins | sample 530871 | NCBI WGS metagenome assembly CERV01 (sample SAMEA2621045, study PRJEB7988) | marine metagenome | biome: marine biome (ENVO:00000447); feature: deep chlorophyll maximum layer (ENVO:xxxxxxxx); material: "saline water (ENVO:00002010), including plankton (ENVO:xxxxxxxx)" | depth 50 m
ACGTTTTCCAAAACACTCCTTAGAGTAAAACCAAGGCCCAGTCCTCCAACGAGAACACGCGACTGAACCCTCCCATCTAGATGCTCCACTCCAATTTTTCCAAGATAAGCTTCTGATGCAGAAACTTTAGAATGCATTAATTCTTTTCCACCTATACTAATACCAAATGCATCATCATGCTTATATAATAAAACGTCTAAACCATTTCTAGTTTTAGCAGCAGCAAGATTAATTCTAGGCTTCAAATATCTAGCAATTAAATCATTAAACACTCATTTCCATTCAACTGAAATATAAGCGTTTCTCATTTTATCGAACTGCTTTTCTAATCGTATCAAAATTGACAGCAGCTCATATATATCAGCTTCATTATATCTATAAATGCTATGAAGAGTCTTTTCAGGTTTATTATTAAAATGTTCCAGTACTTGAAAGCTCACACCGAAATTATTTTTTTTATCGCTTGATACAACACGACTGACGCCGAAGATGGTTATGTCAACTAACCTTGAAAGATCTAAATCGTCTCTTGATAATTCTGATAATCTAGATTTAATATTATTTTTATCCATAATTGAAAAAATTGAATGCCTGACGGAAAATAACTTAAAAGCTCTTCTTACGAATATGAAAATTGATTCTATTTTTATAACAACCCTATGTCTAGATACTTTGAGTAGAAATAGCTATTTTATAAATCAAACAGACAATCCAGCAGCATAACCAGAAGACCATGCCCATTGAAAATTATAACCTCCTAAATGACCGGTCACATCAACAACTTCGCCAATAAAAAACAAACCTGACTGCCGCTTGCACTCCATACTTTTTGAGCTTAATTCATCTGTGTCTACGCCGCCAAGAGTGACTTCTGCTTTACGATAACCTTCACTCTCAGAAGGATAAATTATCCATTTATTTAGTTTCTCTCCAATAGCAGAGAGCTGTTTATTAGAAAACTCTGCCATCAGGTTATCCTGTGAATCCGGCCAAAATACTTTCTGCAACGCAAAAATCAGTGCCTTAGGAAAATATGACTTTAATGCATTATTTAGGTTCTTGGATGGATTCTTATCTTTAAATAATCGCAGAAGCTTAGCTGCATCATCTTTTGGCATTAAATTAATTTCAACAGCGTCACCTTTTTTCCAATAATTTGAGATTTGAAGAACAGCTGGACCACTAATTCCTCGATGAGTAAAAAGTAGTTGTTCCTCAAACGTCTTCCCTTCACAGCTGATCTCGACTTTAATTGAAACCCCAGACAACGATTCGCAAAACTCTTTCATTGAACCATCAAACATTAATGGAACTAATCCTGCGCTTCTCGGACGTAACTTAACGCCAAACTGGTCGGCTATATCGTAGCCCCTTCCGCTACCTCCCAAAGTTGGTATTGAAAGTGCTCCAGTAGCAACAACAAGCGACTTACAAAAAAATTCGTCTTTTTTTATTTCCTGGCCAGTATGAGATAAAGACAATTTAAAAAAACTTTCAGAAGTTGATAAGTTATCAACAATATCTAAGTCAACGTGGGTTTTAATTTGCACACCAGCATCATCACATTCACGTAGTAACATAGATAAAATATCCTTGGATGAATTAATGCAAAATAATTGTCCATGCTTTCGTTCTTCGTATTCAATATTATATTTTTCAACTAAATCAATGAAATCCCATTGGGTAAAACGAGCTAATGCAGATTTACAAAAATGCGAATTTGAAGAAATAAAATTTTCAGCACTTATGAAAAGATTAGTGAAATTACAACGCCCACCACCAGACATAAGTATTTTCTTACCAACCTTGTTGGACTTTTCTAGAACTAGAACACTCAAACCTCTCCTTGCTGCTGTTATTGCACAAAATAAACCAGCCGCACCAGCGCCAAGAATTATCACGTCATATTTATCCACTTTATTCATATAACCTTTAATTTAATACCTCATAGTTGTAAGTATAAAATTAAGATTATAAATGTGAATTATTTTCATTTATTTGATTTTAAAAAAAATTAAATTTAAAGTGGTTTATGGTCCTTAAACCACCATAACTTCTTATCTATAAAATATTGTTTTTTGTATTCGTAGTGTAAATCAACAAAAGTAATATTACTTCCGCCCTTACTCTTTTCACCGGCTCGATTACTTTTCCCTGAATTATGGCGCGCATATAATTCGTTTGGAGGATTTGACGATGAACTTGGTTGATGAGGACCACTTGCATTATAAACTCGTTCATGATCCCAAGAAGGAACCACCATATATGTAGCACACCCAAAGAAGAAAATTTTATCCGGCTGAGGCACCTGGCTAATCTTTTTATAAATTTGATTTGATGGTCCAATCATTTGTTCATTTGCTCCATAAGAAAACACAACATCTCGGCTTTTCTTACCTAATAAAATTTTTCGTTTTCTTAACTTAATCATATTGTGAGGACTTTCAACATCAGCAGGGTCAGAAAACAAATCCATTGAGCTCATATACCCAACATCATGCATGCTAGTAAGCCATTTTGCATGATTCTGAACAGAGTGAGGGGTAATGGAAACTGGAAACTTATCATCATAATCTTCAGCATACATTGCAGTAGAGAGACCAAGTTGCTTTTGGTTGCTCATACAAACTGTCTGTCGCGCTTTGCTTTTAGATTTTGCTAAAGCAGGCAAAAGCATTCCTGCTAATATTGCAATTATAGCAATGACCACCAATAACTCTATTAAAGTAAACCCCTGATCTCTTTTCATTTTATAATTAGATTTTGATCTCTTATTATCATGATAAAAAAACTATTTCTGTTTTTTTGAACTTTTAAAAAAAACTATACGAAAAAATATTAGTTAATACGAATCTATATAATACAAAATTTAACTTCGAATATTAATTTCAAATTGTTATTTAGCTTCACGCACAGCATTAAGTAGTTGTTCAATTTCTTCAAAGGTCCATCCATCATAAAATTTACCATATCGCTCCCAAGCGACCTTGTCCTTATTCAATAACAATACTAAATCCTCCTCTCTCTTTGAAAAAGGGTGCGAATTAATTTTAGCTAGCCAACGAGCCATTCTTTCTTCAATTTTTTTTGAATTCATAAATACAAATTTTATAAATGAAAAGAAAGTCATTCAAGAATTGGATTTTTATATCTACTAGAATATTTAGTCTCTATTTTAATTTCCTTTAATGAAAAATCTACAAATAGTCATAATATTAACAAGCATGCTATCTACAGGCTGCGTAGGTAATAACAAAAATATTCATAACGAAACAAAGAACAAACCAATTATATTTGTTGCAGAGGGGCTTAATAATGATGGCTCACTTGTAAAAAATTATAAACGAGGTTTGGACTACGCCATAGACTATTTTGGTAACTATGGTCCATATTACGTTTACTTGATGGGGCCTAGCAACAAACAAAATATATTAGATATTTATCTTAGCAGAGCTAAAACCCGAGCAAACCCTATTCCATCAAGTTCCAGAAGAAAACAAATAGAGGAGTTTTTAAAGCGGCCTAATGTAACCTCAGAAATAGAAGCTGTATTAGAAGGTAAAGAAGAAGGGGGATTAACTTGGAGTGAGTCACCCGTACGAGTATATGAAGATGTCACAACTAACGCTACAGAACGTGAAAATAATCCTATCGAAAACACATGGGGAGCCCTACATGAATATCATCATGTCTTTCAAATAGCTCATTGCGATTCCTACGAAAAACGAACTTCAGATAAAAATCTTAATTCATGGATGACTGAAGGTGGCGCAACATATAGCTCAGCAAAGTTTATGGAGAATCTTAATTTGGTAGATTTTAGAAAATACATGCTAGAGCTTCTTAAAAATGGTGGAAATATTAGTCAGATTGGCATAAACGATTTTTTGTTGAGCGGTAAAGAATGGAATTTGGATAATGAAACCTACTGGGAAAAAGATTATTTTCCACAAGTTTATTATATGCTTGGAGCTTGGGCAACTGCATATCTTATTCACGTTGAAGGGGTAAAAGAAATCACAGTGTTAAAAAACTGGTATTTTGATGTCCCTCGCATTGGCAAATCTGCTGCCTTCGAAAAACACATGGGATTATCTTTGAATAAATTTTACAGCAAATTCGATTCTTTTATTAGGCAGCCGAATGAAGATTTAATGAATATATTCAAATACAAATAACAGAAATTAGATTAGACCAATAGTTGTTTAATATAGGCAATAACTATTACTGTCCCCTTCCCTTTTTCTGGTAAATTTATTTTTATTCTATAAAAGTTGACTTCACCCTTTCTATGAAATTACTAGGTTCCATATTTTTATACTTTTCTTTTCATCTAAAAATATTTTTTGGTATTTATAAATAATTACAATGACGTATTAAATTCTAATAACATTTTAATTTCATGAACAACCGCTTAACCATATTACTTATTATAATTCAAATTACTTTTCCTGAATTAATATTTTGCCAAATAGAAAAAAATAAAATTAAAAAAACAAACCTTACCATTGAAGACTACCGTAAGCATGCAATGACTCATAATGGCAATCCAGCTCTGGGTGAAAAAATATTTACAGGTAAACGGGCGTTATGCTCTCAGTGCCATACCGTAGATGGTAGCAACAAACTAGCTGGACCTGATCTCTCAGCTGCTGGAGATAAATTTTCTCGCTCAGATTTGATTATTTCCGTACTCGACCCATCCTCTAATATTATGACTGGATATTCGCTTGTAACTATAACAACTAAGGATAATAAGATTTTAAGTGGAATAGTTAAGAAATCATCAAAAAAAGAACTAATTATTGCTGGAGCTGGAAATACTCTGCAAAAAATCAATAAGGAGAGAATTAAGGACCAATCAACAAGTAAGGTTTCAATGATGCCAACTAATCTACATTCTTTACTTAAGAAAAATGAATTTACTAACCTGATTGCTTATCTAGAGAAACTAAAGAATAAGGATACACAAAGCTTAAATGAAATAGGAAGCCCTTTAGAAATCCAACAAATTCCTAAGCCGATATCAATAAAACTTTTCTTTGGAAAAGACTTAGATTTAGAAAAACCAGTATGGTTTGGAGAACATCCATCTCGGCCTGGAATGTTTTTTATTCTTGAAAAAAGCAGAGCAAAAATTTCGTTAATTAGAAAAACTTCTAATGGTAGAGAAATTAAAAAAACTTTCGTTGAAATACCAAATGAAGTCTATGTAACAAATGATGAAGGTCTCCTCGGCTTAGCTTTTCATCCGGATTTTATAAATAACAGAAAATATTATTTTATGCATGAAGTGAAAAACGGTGTGCGCCGAGGCATGGTTATTGGGGAACGAGAAGCAAATAAAAATTTACTAATTGACTCCGGAAAACCCACTCGTAAGGTCTTAGAGTTTGAAGTTGCCACACAATTTCATCATGGAGGAGGAATTGAATTTGGACCAGATGGATACCTGTATATAGGAGTAGGTGATGGAGGACCGCAAGAGGACCCTCACGGTCACGCGCAGGATTTAACATCGTTCTCCGGAAAAATATTAAGAATTGACGTAAACAATTACAAAGATGGAAATTCATATAGAATACCAAATGATAATCCATTCATTAAGCACTCCCACTTAAAAGTACGTCATGAAATATTCGCTTACGGATTGCGGCAGCCATGGAGATTTAGTTTTGATAAAAAAAATGGTGATTTATGGGTAGGAGATGTTGGCCAGAATCGATTTGAAGAAATTTCTATAGTTCGCTCAGGGGAAAACCATGGTTGGAATGTATTTGAAGGATTTGAACTGTTCTCTACCAAATTCATGAAACCACAAGAAGAAGAACAATACATATCTCCTGTAGTTTCATTTCGCCGTAAACACGGGGTCTCAATTACAGGAGGCTATGTTTTGTATTCCAACTCAAATCAAAACAAATCGTTTGATGGAGTCTATATTTGTGCAGACTTTCAATCAAAGCGTATATGGGGAATTAAACAAAAAAACCGCAAACTTGAGATGATAAGAGAGATCGGCAAATGCCCTGATCAAGTAGTAGCCTTTGGACGTGATCTAAGCGGTGGTATATATGCTGTAGGTTATGGAAAAGGTAATATCTTTAAGCTAAACTTCAACGAGTCAATTTTTGAATGAAATACACACTGATATCAATTTTTATTATACTTCTTAACAGCGCCTTCACTATTCAGGCTATTGAATCAAAACCTCAACCAAATGAACAATTTTCAATAAAGTTTGCAGCATATAATGTATTATTTGGCTTGTGGGGAGCTCCTGAATCCATCGGTGAAAAATTAAAAAAATACAATCTAGATATTATATGCTTTAACGAAGTGCCAAATGGGGACTGGACAAAACGTGTGGGCACAATATTAAACTTGAATCATACATATGTAGGTGAAATTTCTTCAGCGAACCATAAGAACAAATATAAATCTATTCTGAGCCGCTTCCCTTTATACAACAAAGGCGAAATTGAAATAAATGCTAATGGCTGGAAGCCTGCTTCATTAGTTTACGCAAATACTAAAGTTAAAAATGTGACTATTAAAATGCATTCAACTCATATTCCAGGTCAACAAAATCTAAATGATTCAGCAGCAGGTTTTATTGCCGAAAATATAATTAAAACTTCAAATGATGAAAATTTAATTATACTTGGAGATCTAAACAATAAGCCTAAAAAGGGGGCTTTAAAAGCATTCTACGCTGCAGGGATGAAATCAATATGGAACGAATTAAAAATCAATATATCCATGAACAGCACTCATAAACATATAGAGTCCGGAAAAGAGTCTGGAATTATAGATCATATTTTTTTTAAAAGTAAAACCCATTCGATAAAAGTAAAAAGCGGCGGAATAATTTATGACGCTTTTAATAAAAATGAAAAGGAGATCAAAATGTCTCGATATAAAAAAGAATGGATCAAATATGGAAAACCCCTTTCTGATCATCGCCCTATTTGGGCTGAATTAATTTTCAGAAAAATAGAATAATTTTAGGATCATACTAAAACACAGTCCAATCATGATATAATACTTTGCACAACTCAAATAATCTGATTACTCCGCCTCTTCGAACTCAAGAAATTGACGTTTTTTATTGCCATAAAAAACTCTTAACTTATTCGCCTTAACATCATATCCCTGAGCTAATTTTAGTGATTCAAAAAATTTAAAGTCTAACGACTCTGACATACAAAACATTAATGTTGATCCGAATGGAGTATTAAAATTCAACCAATTCCCGTTTACTATCGAACACTTTCCAAAGTACCGATTACAATCATTCCTCCCACTAACATTGCCATCCCTATCAAATTTGATTGAATGAATTCTACCTTCTTCAGGAAAGATTGTTTTATCTGGTTCATGCATAGCGACTAGCTTCCATTCACGTTCATATAAGCCATCTATAAAAGGTATTGACTTAGTTATTATCCGATAAAAATAAAAATCTCCATATTCTTTTCTATAATCCTTAAAATTGACATTTTCTCCACTACCAAGAAAGTGTGCCACTATACTCCATTCCTCAAAATCTCGAGTCGATTGTACTAAATGATAATTTTTCACTTCAGTTTCAAGTTTGAACGAAAAACCTTTAGCACCAGATGGTTCAATTTCAGCTACGTTCTGAGCATAAACATTTTTCAGAATAAATATAAATAATAGACATTGGACTATCGTTTTTTTCATTGGTTCTTTAGTAATGAAACCATGGATTTACCCATCGCTTCACCAACATTCATATAAGTTTCAGCATTCCTATTGTAGTGACCTCCTGAAGAGCCTCCTTTAGATAAAGGATATGTATAAACACTAGCTACATTTCCTCTAAACTCTTTGTACTTACCCGACACCCCATCGACTGCTGACATTGCATCTAACAATTTACCACCACCATCAGTTGAACCTTTTTTAGTTTGACCTAAAGATGCACATACAAACTTTGCATTAGGCGCATTAAAATCTTTTCTTAGTGTTTTTATCAGATGAACTAGGTTTTTCTCGTACCTACTGGAAAGAGCCTCACTACGACTATCCCTATCTCCCTGCCACCAAAAAAACCCAGCAATTTCATATTTTTCGGCTCCAGGATAATATTTTTCTAGATCCGAAAGGACTTTTTTCGCTCTTGCAATATCACCGTCGTATTGCATTCCCGCATACCAATTTATCTTTTTAGGCTCAGTCCCCTTAATCCACTTTTCTGGTGAACCTTTATACCCAGGGTGAACCCAGGTGACACCCTTAGAATCAGTGTACTCAAATCCTTCACCCCCAGGCGGCAATAAATCCCAACCTAAAGCACGATTCCCAATACAGCTCTTAAGAATCATAACTGGCTTGTTCATATAGTTTCCTATCTCATGACCAATTCCAAATTCCGGGCCAATTCTACCCCCTTTTACAGACATCCATTCATTATTGAATTGCCTCATTGCACCAGTCCCGCTTCCCATCACTCGCACATTGCGAACATCCTTACGCTCAGACCAGTTTCCATCTTTATCAATTAGATAGGAGTATAAATTCTTTTGTTTAACAGCATGTTCCAGAGAACCGTCACCTCCTTTAACTTTACCGGCTCCTAACATATTAGATTGCCCTAACAAAATAAATACTTGTACAGGATTATCTGTATCAACTGTTTGATTCCCTTCCCCATTTGTAGAAACAAGCGACGAAAAAATTCCCACTATTATAAACAGAAAAGAGGTTTTTAAAATTTTTTGAATGATTATTGATAGTTTCATTTAAATTATAAGGATGGATAATATTATGGATTTGAATGCAACAATTGAGCAATAAAAAACTATCCGTTAATTATTTATTAATTTTAGCTCTAAAAAAAACGTCACTTTCAAATTCCATATCAAAATGCATACTCACACTTAATGGCCACTGATATTCCTTAGGCAGGGGCTTGGTTAATTTAACTTCACTCCATTTAAGCATGTCACTTGAGCGTTCAATAATTAGATTTGGAAGCTTGTAAAACAAAGCATAATCTAAAGAATCAAATCTTAACAAATTTGTTTCAGAATCTAATTTCCCGGTTAACTCATTCAAATATCCAAGTACACTTGCTTCAATTTCATGCCCAAATGAATTAATTAAAATCTTATAATTCCCAATAAACATCATGTCTGTCTGCCGCCATGTCATGTTACCTCCCTTCTCAAACCAAATTTCATGAGGAAGGTCAGATAATCCGACCCAAGGTTGAGGGAACTTTTTCAAAGACTCAGCCCTGACGCCTTCCCAAGTAAATTTCTTATTCAAATTCACGGAAACAGTCACCACGTTTTCTTTCATTGAAATACTTATTTCAGGAAAAGAATCACTCTCAAAATTTTGAGCAATAATAAAAGAAGGAAAATGAATCCCTAAAAGTAGCATCATCAATAAAAAATTTATTTTCATAACTGCCACCTGTTCAATCAGCTAAATTCGCTAATATGTGAAGTAAAAACATAATAATTTCTTATTAGATCTGAAGATTATAAAAATAATTCCTTTGCTAAATTTAATAATTTTGAAAAAATTAGAATCAATTAAAAGAATGAGACTAAATAACCAAATCAAAATTAAAGCGTTACTATTTCCAATGATTGCGGCAGCAATGATAATAGGATGTAAAAACAACAATAATAAATTTAAAATCAAAACACATGAAAATGCTTTTATAGACATTAACCATATAAAAAGACCTTCATTTAAACCAATGAGTCTTAAAGAATACAAGGCATCTTACCCCGATATCAAAGGTCTAAACTGTGGAATAGAAAAATTCTTTGATAAGTTTATGAATGTATTTGGAGTGACTATTGCAGCAATGCCAAACACACCTGTTCCAGAAATTATTCATTCAGCTAAGATCTATGCCCAACTATTGGATAACAATGAGGATTTTATACCAGATGATCCAAAAATATATAACTTTCACCAAAAAGACAGAGAAGGCAGAAACAACCTCATTGTTCTGGTAGACACTAAAGCACTTGATAACGAATGGATTTCCTACAAGCCGGGTCAACGATTCTGGGTGCCTGCTCAAGCATTACGACCAGGGCACTCGGGAGTAGGCCATTCCCGAGATGGCGAAATGGATATTGCTGTCGAAGAACTCTTTCATAAATACGGAAAATCCCTTCAGAATGTTTACCCAGCCGACTTCGGTTTGCCCGATTATGAAGGTGGTGAAACTTGGTCTTCGACACTTTCTAAGGCTATGGATCGAGCACGTGGTATCGATAGGAATGCAAATTTAGTAAACGGAAAATGGAAATATCCTAAACATGCTTGGTACACATATGATGACACATCATGCGAATGGGGCTGCCAGATAGATGAATATCTATGGCATATATGGGGCACCAACATTGGTTATTATAAATCTCTCACAAGAGCTCCTGACAGGCCTAAAAGTGAAAGCAAAGAAGGAGGTTGGTGTGATAACAT
>CERV01056953.1_pt1 | contig 10438 bp, 8 predicted proteins | sample 530871 | NCBI WGS metagenome assembly CERV01 (sample SAMEA2621045, study PRJEB7988) | marine metagenome | biome: marine biome (ENVO:00000447); feature: deep chlorophyll maximum layer (ENVO:xxxxxxxx); material: "saline water (ENVO:00002010), including plankton (ENVO:xxxxxxxx)" | depth 50 m
GCCAAGGGTGGTTGGCCATCGCGCCGGGGTTGAGGCCCTGAAGTCCACCCTTCGACAGTGCAGCGATTGGGGCATCAGAGCGCTGACCGCCTATGCCTTTTCAACAGAAAATTGGTCCCGTCCTGGGGATGAGGTGAATTTTCTGATGACCCTGTTCGAGCGGGTCTTGCAGAAAGAATTGCGGTCGTTAGACGAAGAACAGGTGAGAATTCGCTTCCTTGGTGATCTCGATGCGCTGCCAGAAAAATTGCAAGTCCTGATTGACGACGCGACGGAACGAACGGCCAAGAACAGCGGTATTCATTTCAATGTCTGCACCAATTACGGAGGCCGTCGAGAACTGGTGCGAGCAGCCCAACGCCTCGCCAAACAAGCGGCCTCTGGAACACTTGATCCAGAGGCCATCGATGAAAATAGTTTTGCTCGAGAGCTCTTCACCGCTGGAGATCAGGATCCCGATCTCCTTATCCGCACCAGCGGTGAATACAGAATCAGCAACTTTTTGCTCTGGCAGTTGGCTTACGCGGAGATCCATGTCACAGATGTGTTTTGGCCCGATTTCAACGCAGATGTCCTGAAACAGGCTCTACTGGATTACCAAGGACGCAACCGCCGCTTCGGTGGGCTTGATCCGATCACACCATGACCATTTCGACACGTCACGACTGGACCACCGAAGAGATCCAAACGCTGCTGGAATTGCCGCTGATGGATTTGCTGTGGCAAGCCCAAACCGTTCATCGGGACGCCAACCCTGGCTACCGCGTTCAACTGGCTTCGCTTTTAAGCGTGAAGACCGGAGGTTGCGAAGAGGATTGCTCCTATTGCTCGCAATCCATCCACAACAGCAGTGATGTGTCTGGCTTCGAAGCGCAAATGCGGGTGGAGCCTGTGTTGGAAAAGGCCCGAGCGGCCAAGAAAGCTGGGGCAGACCGCTTCTGCATGGGATGGGCTTGGCGAGAAATTCGCGACGGCGCTCAGTTTGAAGCGATGTTGGAGATGGTCCGTGGTGTACGAGGCATGGGAATGGAAGCCTGCGTCACTGCAGGAATGCTCACCGACGGTCAAGCCGAACGTCTCGCCGAAGCCGGCCTTACCGCCTACAACCACAACCTCGATACGAGCCCAGAGCACTACGACAAAATTATTTCGACGCGGACCTATGAAGACCGTTTAGAGACGCTTCAACGGGTCCGGAGGGCCGGCGTCACACTCTGCAGCGGTGGAATCATCGGTATGGGGGAAACCCTTCGGGATCGAGCCTCGATGCTGCAGGTGTTGGCGAGCATGAACCCCCATCCTGAAAGTGTTCCAGTGAACGGCCTTGTCGCCGTGGAGGGAACGCCCCTCGAGGCGCAACAACCATTTGAACCGCTTGAGTTGGTTCGAATGGTGGCCACAGCGCGCATCTTGATGCCCCACGCCCGTGTTCGCTTAAGCGCTGGACGAGAGCAGTTGAGTCGGGAAGCCCAAATTCTCTGCTTGCAAGCGGGGGCCGATTCAATTTTTTACGGCGACCTTCTACTCACCACTGGCAACCCCGATGTGGAGGCCGATCGTCAGTTGCTCGCTGACGCTGGAGTGCAGGCCAACTGGCAAGAAAACGCCAGTTCGTTAGTGAACAAGGCTCACGCATCAACCTGAGCAAAGTGCTCAGACAACGTGCTTTAAGTTGCCCAAGACCCCTTTGAACAGCAGCATGAATCGGCTGCAGGTTGCTGCCTTTTATGCCTTCACGCCGCTGAATGAACACCAGCGTGAGTCGCTTCTCAGCGACCTGCCGAAGCTGGCGAGCGCCAACAGTGTGTTGGGTTCAATCCTGGTGGCCCATGAGGGGGTGAACGGCACGATTAGCGGTCCTGAAGCTGGAGTTGAGGCGTTGTTGCTGAGCCTCCGTGCGTCCCTTGCCCTTGGTTCCGAGCATTTTGAGCGGCTGGAAGTCAAACGCAGCTGGGCTGATCAGGCCGTGTTCCGTCGTTTTAAGGCCAGAGCGAAACAAGAAATCGTCACGATGGGAGTCACGAGCGTGAGCCCAAGACAGAACGTTGGCACCTACGTGGATCCCAAAGATTGGAACGCCCTCGTTGATGATCCCGACACCCTGGTGATCGACACCCGCAACAGCTACGAAACCGCCATCGGCAGCTTTGAGGGCTCCCTTGACCCGGGCACCGAAAGCTTTCGAGACTTCCCCGAATGGGCAGAGGCCAGCTTGCGCCCACTCGTGAACAACCAACCACCCAAACGAATCGCCATGTTTTGCACCGGAGGCATCCGCTGCGAAAAAGCAAGCAGCTACCTCCAAAGCAACGGATTTGGTGAGGTGCACCACCTCCGCGGCGGCATCCTGAAATATCTCGAAGAGATCCCAGAACAGCAAACCCGTTGGCGGGGGGAGTGTTTCGTCTTCGATCAACGCGTCGCCCTTAACCATCAGCTGGAGCGGGGTGTTCACAGCCTGTGCCATGCCTGTGGTCTTCCCCTTTCACCTAGCGACCGAGCCGAGCCGAGCTACATCAAAGGCGTGCAGTGCATCCATTGCATAGAACGGTTCAGCGACGCCGACCGTGCTCGCTTCTCGATGCGGCAACAGCAATTCGATCAGTCGCCGTCTTAAGCGATCGCCATCGCTTGTGTCCCATCACGACCCATCCGTGCTGCCAATCCTCTACAGCTTCCGCCGTTGTCCCTTCGCCATGCGAGCCCGATGGGCCTTGCTTGAAGCAGGCCTCATGGTGCATTGGCGAGAAATCGAACTCAAGCGCAAACCAGTGGAGATGCTGGAGTGCTCAGCCAAGGGCACGGTGCCGGTGTTGGTGCTGCCCAATGGCACGGTGATCGACGAAAGCGAAGCCGTGATGCGCTGGGCCCTGGAGCAAGCCGATCCCCGCGGGTTGCTCAACGCCGCTAACAGCTCGGCCTTGATTGCAGAAAACGACGGCATGTTCAAACACCACCTGGATCGGTTTAAGTACACCGACCGCTACCCCGGTGCAATCCGAGATGAGCATCGTGATGCCGGACTGAGCATCCTCGCGGGCTGGAGCCAACGCCTTGAGAAACACACTTGGCTTCTGGGACCGACCATCTCCCTGGCGGATGCTGCCCTATGGCCATTTGTGCGCCAGTGGCGCATTGCCGACCCCGACGGATTTGAGGCCAATCGGCAGCTGGCGCCCCTGCGCGAATGGCTGCATCGGTTTCTGCAGGATCCCAGCTTCGAGCGCTTGATGCAACGCGCCGACCCCTGGTCTTCAGGGGGATTACAGCCCTTGTTTCCAGCCGATGCCACCGCCGTTCCCCTCGACGAACCCCTCTTTCACCTCGCCCTCAAGGGCGACTGGAACCACGCTCAAGACGCCGGTCTCTACCAATGGTCCACCCGCGGCATGCGCTTGGGCCAAGTGGGATTCATCCACTGTTCATGGCAGGAGCAAGTGGCAACAACCTTTGAACGCTTTTACGCGGGTGCAGGGGACGTCTTGCTGCTGAAGATCGATCCGAAACGGTTGACCACACCACTTCGGGCCGATGCCGTCCCAACTGGCGAACTCTTTCCGCATCTGTATGGCGCCCTACCAATCGAGGCCGTGGATTCGATCACGCCCTACAACGGCGATTCCTAAGCCGCTTCTCTACTCAGCGAACAGCAGCGGTGATGATGGATCAATCAGTCCCGAGCCTGATGCTTGAGCAGTTAGAAGCACAGGCCTGCGAACGAGGCTTGCTGCTGCGATTACAAGTGGGGCGCCCTCTGCGCCAATGGAGTTTGCGTGTCGTCGTGGCGCGTCCGATCGATGCATCGCGCGTCCAACTGTTGGGTGAGATGAAGGGCTGGGCTTACAACGCCAGCAATGGCTTGCAGCTCGACACGATGCGAGTGATTCCCTCCCGATCGGTGGGGGTTGGGGATCTGATTTGGGCGGCCACGATGGCCTGGGCCATGGAGAACACCCCATGCCGCCAAGCCAGACTTCTCGCCATCCGTGATGACGAGCGCCAACATCGTCGCCTCAGACGATATTTCGAACAACGGGGCTTCAGCACCGTGCGAGACGTGGAAGCTGCCGTATGGGATTTACCGCTCCGGATGATCTGGGGAGGGGCCGGAGCATTGATGACGGGCACCGTTGAGACGGTGCTGCAACGCAGCATTCGCGGCTGGAATCAATCCGCAGCGTGATAACTACTGCGTACCAAGGGGCCGCTACGCACCTGGGCAAAACCCAGCGTTTGAGCCACCGCTCCTAACTCGTCGAATTCCTCAGGGGTCCAGTAGCGCTGAACGGGTAAATGAGCCAGGGAAGGCCGCAAATATTGGCCGAGGGTGAGTCGCTGACAGTCCACGGCGCGGAGATCGTGCATCGCGGCGATCACCTCCTCTCGCGTTTCACCCAAACCCAACATCAACCCAGATTTGGTGGGCGTGGAAGGTGCCAACTCACGGGATGCGGCAAGCAGTGCCAATGATCGTTGGTAGGTGGCTCCGCGCCGCACCTCACCTTGCAGACGCTCCACCGTTTCGATGTTGTGGTTGAAGCAAACGGGCTCCGCCGCAAGCACCGTGGCAAGTCGTTCCCGTTGGGCTGCCACAGCACGATCGGCATCCGCAACACCACCCCAAAAATCCGGGGTGAGCACTTCAATCGCAATCAACGGGTTTCGGGCGCGAATCGCTGCCATCGTGCTGGTGAACAGGCTGGCGCCATGATCGGGAAGATCATCACGGGCAACGGCCGTTAGCACCACATAACGAAGGGCCATCGAGTCAACGGCATCGGCGACCCGTTCAGCCTCAGCTGGATCGACAGCCATCGGCGCACGGCCCTTCTCCACTTGGCAGAACGCGCAGCTGCGAGTGCAGATTGAACCTCCCAACAGAAACGTTGCCGTTCCGGCCGCGTAGCACTCACCACGGTTCGGACAGCGCCCTTCCTCGCAAATCGTGTGCAGACGGTTGTCTTTAACCAACCCTTGGACACGTTCGAGTTGCGAGGCATTACCAATCGGACGACGCAACCACTCCGGCAGCCGTTCAGACGGCGCAATCGAGCTGTATTGGCTCATCTCAGATCACAACCTTTAGGCAGTCTGGTGGCCCAAACGGAAATTTGAAGTCGATCTGCTGGGGTCCGCACGATCAATCCATCGGGCGTCGCCCCTCGAGGGCCCTGCTGAGGGTGACCTCATCGGCATATTCGAGTTCACTTCCCATCGGCAAGCCATAGGCGATCCGACTGACAGGACAGAACGGCTTGATCAACCGAGCCAAATAAAGACTGGTGGTATCTCCTTCAACGCTGGGCGTCAGCGCCAGGATCACTTCACTAATCCCATCCTTGGCGATGCGTTCAATCAAGGGTTTGATGTGCAACAGCTCCGGACCGATGCCATCCATCGGGGAGATCAAACCACCGAGCACATGATAACGACCCTTGAACTCCCGGGTGCGTTCCAAGGCCAACAAATCTCGCGAATCAGCCACCACACAGATCAACCCATTGCTGCGTTCTGGCTTGCTACAAATCTCACAGAGCGGATCAGCGGAGAGGTGAAAACAGCTCTGGCACTGCCCAACCTGGGAGCGGGCCGCCAATAACGCATCAGCAAACTGCTGAACCTGATCGGGGGGTTGATTGAGCAAATGCAAGGCAAGCCGCTGGGCTGTGCGCGGGCCAATGCCAGGCAAACGCTGGAACTGATCTATCAGCCGCGCCAACGGTCGAGTAAAGCCGCTCAGGGATCTGGCGCTACTGGGCGCAACTCTAGGCAGAATGGGTGCACTTGCTCTGGTCCTGATGCGACTGCTTCGATCGCTCCCACGCTTGATCGCCTGCATCGCGCTGGCCTTCACGCTGGGGGCTTGCGCTGCAGGACCAACCGCAGGGCTGCAGTCCTACCAAAGTCCAGATGGGCGATTCGCCTTCCTCTACCCCACGGGCTGGACCCAAGTGCAGGTCAGCAATGGGCCACGCGTGGTCTTCCACGACCTGATCCATAGCGATGAAACCGTGAGCCTCATGGTGAACACGGTGGACGAGAACAACGACCTCACTGAACTGGGCAGTGCTGTTGCTGTTGGCGAACGGTTACGCCGCGAAGTGATCGCCACCGCAGGGAGCGGCCGAACCGCTGAATTGGTTGAAGCTGGGGAACGCGAGGTGAACGGCCACACTTTTTACGACCTGGAATATGCAGTGCACTTAGAGGATCGCGACCGACATGAGCTCGCCACGGTGGTTGTCGATCGCGGCAGGCTATACACCTTGGCCACTAGCACCAATGAAGAACGCTGGCCGAAAGTGCAGGATCTCTGCAACCGCGTGACGCACTCCCTCAACCTGTTGATTTGAGCCAAAACGACAAACCAATCAACAACCATTACCCAAGTTTTTCATGACAACATGGACTGCTTAAATTACGCATTCAAAATAAAAACTACCGCTAAAATCTAATCAAATAACAACATTACTTTTTTATGTGACCGGGTCACTGATGACCATCGATGCACAAGGCAACTGTTTAATCAGTTTGCTGGTTCGATCGCTACCAGGGATTGGGAGACCAGCCACACGACGCCGCTGAGTCCGCAAAATCACCAAATCATGCTCTCGACTTAAGCGATGAATTGCTCCATCAATGCCGGGTCCACGCACTAACACCGTATGAAAGCGCTCTGCAGGGATTGCAGCTGGTCGCCAACGAATCAGTTGCTCTTCCATCCAGGTTCGATCTTGATGATCAGAACGAGGATCATGCACGTGCAGAAGAGTAATCCGTGTTCGTTGTGAATTTGGGGCAGAATGAATCACACGAAGGGCTAATTCAAACTGTTCGCGGGCACTCGCGGAAAGATCCTTAATCGGCACCAAAATTCGTCCCAAAGGTTGATCGGGTTCTCGTCCCAAATTCACAACAACGACAGGGCAATGGGCAGTACGACACACACCATCCACGATGTCCCCCATTAACCAAGCCCGCAGTTGATCAGTACGTCCCGCTCCGATCAAGAGCAAATCGGCCCCCTGCTCCAACGCCGTACGACTCATCCCTCCGGGAATGTCCTCATCCAGACGCAGCAGGGTGCGTGTTGGAACGGAAAGATCTTTGGCCATCGCTTCAGCAATCGCCAATCGCCCCCGAGCCGCGGCCACGGCACGCGTGAGGCCTCCGCGAAGCTCCTCCAAGCTTGGATTCACCATTGCCAAAGGCAATAACAGGCCTTCCCCCCCCGCCGAGCCCCGCACCAAACGTGCCGCAATTCCCAGCAATCCTTGTTCTGTACTCGGATTTGCCACAGGCACCACAATCCGCAGCGGCCGTTGCACCACCTCACTAACTCCATCCAAAACGGCGGCCTCCTCACCAAAACTGACGGGGACCATGCCGACTGGAGTTTCCATTAACCGCTTCACCGAGCGTTCCGTCAGGATCGGTCCCACGGTGGCCGTGACCACCATCACGGCCAAGACGCTGTTGAGCACAGTCTGATTCAGCAGACCGGCCTGAAAGCCAATAAACGCTGTCGCCAAGGTTGCTGCCACCTTTGGCATCGTGAGCGACCACATCATCAGGATCTGGGGCCGTCGATAGCCAAACAACTTTCCACTCATCCACGACGCCAGACCCTTGCCGCCAATGGCACCCACGAGCATCAAGGCGGTAAAACGAAAATCGCTGAAGCTTTCACCAAGGCTGCCGAGATCTAACAGCAAGCCCAGATCGATAAAAAAGATTGGGATAAACAGCACACCACCGAGGAAGATCACCTGTTCTTTCACCCGCCCTTCTGGCAAAACAGAGTTCACTGCCAAACCCGCCAAAAACGCACCAACAATTTTTTCAACACCCGCCAGCTCCGCACCAAGGGAGGCGAGGAAAAGAGCCACCATCACCGCGAGCACCATCCTGTTCTCGTCACTGATTCCCCGCAGAATCAGACGTCGGCCCAACCAGCGAATCGCGACAACCACCAGCAGAGCAAAACCACCAATCCGCAACAGCAACAGGCTGAGGTCCATGCCGCTGAGGTTGCCCTGGCCTAAACCCAAGCCCACGGCCAGCAACAACAGGGCAACGATGTCGGTAAAGATCGTGCTGCCCACGCTCACCACCACCGCCTCATCTTTTTGGGCGCCGTAGCTGCGCACAATCGGATAGCCCAGCGGCGTATGGGTGGCCATCAGGGCGCCAAGCAGGAGGCACGACACCGAGGCAAAGCCTGCCAACAGACCAATGGTGACGCCCGTACCAATCCCGATCAACAGGATCAACAAGCCGTAAATGAATGATCGACGCTTCACCCGGTTGAACTCCTCCAGGTCGATCTCCAACCCCATCGTGAACAGCAAATAAACCGCACCGAGATCGGACAACAACCGCACGGTTTCACTGCCGCTGTCCACCCAGCCGAGAGCATGGGGGCCCACCAAAATCCCTGCTGCCAGAAGACCCACCAAATCGGGTAGGCCCACCCGCCGAATCAACGGCGGGACCGCTGCGCTGATGGCAACCAGGAGGGCAAACACCCCGAGAGGATGGTGGAAAATGTGCTCCAGCGATGCCTGCATGGCCATCGAGTTGCTGCCGATCAGACCGCCAGCATGATCCCCATCCCCCTAGGACACAACGCCCTGTTCAGGAAGCGAAAAGCCGTTCGCCCGCCTGCACCTGCCAAAGGTTTTGATAAACCCCGCCCAAGGCAAGCAATTCGTCATGGCAACCCTGCTCCACGATCATTCCGTTCTCCATCACCACGATTCGATCGGCATGGCGAACGGTGCTCAAACGATGGGCAATCACAACGGTTGTGCGATTTTGCGTAATGCGTTCCAAAGACCGCTGAATCGCTGCTTCGGTGTCGTTATCAACCGCTGCAGTGGCTTCATCAAGCACCAGCACCGGCGCATCTTTGAGGATGGCGCGCGCTAAAGCAATGCGTTGACGTTGACCGCCAGACAAGCGTTGCCCCCGCTCTCCCACCAAGGTGTTGTATCCCTGGGGCAATCCATCGATAAATCCAGCAGCTTCCGCCAACCGAGCCGCCCGCTCAATCGCATCGGGGCTCGGATTCGCCATTCCATAAGCAATATTCTCGGCAACCGTGCCGTGAAAGAGGTAGATGTCTTGACTCACCAAGGCAATCGAGCGGCGCAGATCGTCCAACCGAAGCGACTCAATCGGATGGCCATCCAAAAGAATCCGGCCGGAGGAATGCTCATAGAGCCGCAGCAGCAATTTCACCACCGTGCTCTTTCCAGACCCGGTGGAGCCAACGATGCCGAGGGTCGTGCCGGCGGGGACCGTGAGATTGAACCCATCCAGCAACGCCTCACGCCCGGAGTAAGCGAACTGAACATCTTCAAAAAGCAGGTCACCACGCACATCAGCGGTGGGCAGGGCAACAGATCCACCATGAATGGTGACGGGAGCATCAATCAGATCAAGCACCCGCTGGGTTGAAGCCATGGAACGTTGGTACTCATCGAGGGTGCGACCCAACGCGGTGAGCGGCCACAGCAGGCGTTGGGTGATGAACACCAAAACGCTGTAGGTACCGACGGCTAACTGACCAGCAACGGCTTGAAAGCCACCGATCAGAAGAATGGCGAGGAAAGCAAACAGAATCGCAAAGCGAATCAACGGAATAAAGGCCGCAGACAAACGAATGGCCTTGGCATTGCTGTCGCGATAGGCCTCGCTTTCCTTGCGCAACCGTGCCAGCTCCAACGGCTCGGCCGTAAAGCTTTTAATCGTGAGCATGCCGCCCAAATTGTTCGCCAAGCGGGCTGAAAGATCCCCGGCTCGAGCACGCACCTCGCGATAGCGGGGGGCGAGCTGATGTTGGAACCGCATCGATCCCCAGAGAATCACGGGGATCGGCAAAAAGGCGAACAGCGCCACTTCAGGAGCGACCACCACCATTCCGATCCCCACCACCGACACGGTGGTGATTAGCTGCAAGATCTGATTCGCACCACGGTCGAGGAATCGCTCGAGTTGGTTGATGTCGTCATTGAGAACGGAGAGCAAGCGGCCACTACTGTCGTGCTCAAAAAAAGCAAGCTCTAGCTGTTGCAGATGGTCGTAAGCCTCGAGGCGCAAGCTGTGTTGGGTACTCTGCGCCAGGTTGCGCCAAAGCACGTCGTACTGATACTCAAAAATGGATTCGGCAGCCCAAATCACAAAGGTGAGAAAAGCAAGAACCCACAGCTGATGCGACACGGAATGAATGCCGTAGCCAGCAAGAAGTGATTGCTTGCCACGAACCACCACATCCACCGCCAGTCCAATCAGAGCAGGTGGGGCGAGATCAAACAGCTTGTTGAGAACAGAGCAAGACATCGCCGCAAACACGAGGCGACGCTGGGGCTCGAGATGACGAATGAGACGCCTCAACGGAGCGGCTTGAACGGAAGCTTCGCTGAGAGTTGTCTTC
>CERV01117321.1_pt1 | contig 10391 bp, 8 predicted proteins | sample 530871 | NCBI WGS metagenome assembly CERV01 (sample SAMEA2621045, study PRJEB7988) | marine metagenome | biome: marine biome (ENVO:00000447); feature: deep chlorophyll maximum layer (ENVO:xxxxxxxx); material: "saline water (ENVO:00002010), including plankton (ENVO:xxxxxxxx)" | depth 50 m
TAAAAAAGCTCAAATATTTGGCTGGAAATACGAAGTTGATGGAAATCGCTTAACAACTTTTGACAAAGCTCAAAAACAAATCGAAGAAAATAAAACAAATGCCTGTATTATAAATGGCTCCGCCTACGGTAACGGATTTGGATTGTTAAAAAAAGGAAGCGAAACTTTAAATCATCTGGATAACACCAAAATGCTTTATGATGCTTTAGCTAGCCTAATTAAGAGCACCTAACGCTGCGACACCTCCTGCAAAGCCTCCATTAATCGCTGAAATTCACCACTAGAGAAATAATATATTATAGTCAAAACACCAAATACGAAGCTAAGGATACACATTTGTTTTGCCCGTGAAGAAGCTATGTTAGCGCCATCATAATCACCTTGCTGAGTCTTAGAGTTCGCTTGTGCAGCAAACAATATTCCAGCTATTCCAAAAGGCAAACAACAGAAGATGGTACAAAGAATAGCTGGGACGAGATAGTTAATATGAATAACCCCACCACTTTGACCCTCCTGCCGCCCCTGATCCTTTGATAAGTCTGCTGCAAATTCAGACGAATCACGTAAACGCACCCATTGTTTTTCCCCAATTTCACAAACAAGTGTATTTGAGTCAGCTCGGCCCTCTGTAATCCATTCGCGAACCTCTTCCAGTTCAACCGGGCTGTATTCTTGCAAATCTGAACCAATAATTTTATACGGCATTCGAATTTCTATACATAAAGGGCTTTTCGTAAATCGGCGACTAAATAAGTTATGTGTGGATAGCGATTGTTCACCTCAAACTCAATACATTTTAGGATGATCTTCTCCACATTAATAGGAATGGATGGGTTTAAATCACGTGGATTGGCAAAAAACTGAGAACGATCCTTCTGCTGCATAAGCACCTCTTTACTGGTATTACCATTGAATGGCTTTTGACCTGTCAAGGTTTCGTACATTGTAACACCAAATGCAAAAATATCCGCACGTTGATCGATCTCTCTTCCCCTTAACTGTTCAGGCGCCATGTACACTGGAGTACCCGGGTTATCTGGCATCTTAGTAGGAATCTCAGGCACCGGTCTGGATAAATCAAAGTCACACAACCGAACATTGCCGTTTCGACTTACCAAAATATTCTCCGGTTTGAAGTCATAATGTAAATATCCACAATCGTGAACATGCTCGAGCGCCTCGGCAGCATCAATTAGAATGTTTCCAACATACTTCTCAAGCACTGGGTCTGCACGAGAGATAAGAATTTTTAGGTTCGGAAACTCACAATATTCCATTGTGAGATATAGATCTCCCTTGATTTTCCCATGACCTAAATATTCTACAATATAGGGATGCTTACAGACCTTTTCCAAAATTTCGCAACCTGAAACAAAACGCTTCTTTGCCTTTGAGTCCTTTCGGAGCTCAGCATGAAGCCTACGAACGGCAACTGGATGTTTATCAGGGTCGATAGCCAACCAAATATCTGCCATACCTCCACTGTTTACGACTTCTTGAAGGTCATAGTCACCAAAATGACCTGACTCACCTCGTTCCGGATTTTTGCCCCCAATAATATCGAACAACCCCATCAAATAAAATCTTCCAGTAAAGTTAGGCGTTTTTAGATTTTGTGAAATGAACAATAATCACTAAAGTAATGAAAATGCCGACAGCAATAACACCATTCCACTGAATCTTGCTCCAAATTGACCAGCCAGCCCCAATAGTTGCAGCGGTAAGTGCAACTAACATAGCAATATTCAACAAAATACGTTTGTTTCCCTTTGGAATAGCCTCTCCCATTAAACTCTTGCTATTAATCATAAGGAAAAACGTGATGTAAGCAATTGGCAATAACACCATTCCGAATACACTGGTAGGCACTGCTAACCAAAATTTTGCATCCGCATTGCTCCATAAAAAGAGAAAACCCAAAGCCCCTGTAATTCCAGGAAGAATCGATCCAATCTTGTGTTTCATTCCACCTATTTCCGCCCCGAACATTTCAGTAGTTACGAAACCATTGATCAACATCAGGATAATAATAGTAGAAATAGCCATACCAAGAACGCCCACTCCAAAAATCGCCTGAGTAAGGTTCTTATTGCCTGTTAGACTTTCAAGCGATCCCGCCAACTGAAAAGAATCCCGACTCACAAGCATTGCAGCAATCTCTCTATCCACTTTGTTAGGGTCTGTTCCTTCTACATTCTTAGCTTTGAATGCAGCTATATTTTTATTAAAGGCACCTTCTAATTTTTTTGTCAGTGCAGTTGCTTTTGAGGAATCTAATAATCCTTCATCATACTTGCCGTGAAACTGGCTAGCAGAAGCAATTACCACACAAGTTGTTGCGAGGAAAAACGGTAAAAATAATCCAATAGACAAATCAAAAGTTGCCAAACCACGGTGTTCCTTACCCCAGCCTTTTCTAAGCATAGAATAGGGCAGTAAGAACGTCATGTTGATACCTACTGCCGTTGCCGCAGCTGTAACCATCCTATCTCTTTGAGAATCAAGAATAATTTCTCTCCAATATTCTTGATTGCTCGATTCAGAAATGATCTCTGTAAACTTTGAAGCTGGCTCTGAAAGCAAACTAAAGTTCGGAATAAACCCAGCAAATATAGCACCCCAATCCAAATTTCCCGCCATCACAACAACAACACCAAAGAAACTCAGCACTACAATAGCTACCATTACTTTTAAAATAGTCTCAAAGATTTTGATTCCTTTGCTGCCACTTTCGTAAGACCACACTACAACAGAACCAACAAAAAACAAAAGAAGCGCGCACCAATAATCACCGCTATCTCCATTGAGAATACCAAAGTTCTGTTGAAGCGCAGCGGTGCCCAACGAAAATTGCGGCATTGCCCAAACTAGATTGGCAAGCATAGCAGCAACAAGCCAGCCCCAGCCCAGCACTGGATTGATATGTTTGTTTATAGCCACAAAGGGCTTCTCTCCAGTTGAAAGTGTCACGTAACCAATGACTGAAAGCATAAGCACGCCAAATATCATCATAAGAGGCTGAAGCCAGAGTAGTTCATACCCACCAATAACTCCAAGATACAGACTCCCTGCTAACGAGCCACCGCCCAGTGTGATCGCACCCTGTAACCAACCTGGACCGGAAAGTTTGGCAAATGTACCCCATCTCGAAAGGAGCGGTTTTTGGTTCACCTCCGCGAGGAGCTTCTTCTCTGTTGCAAGATTTTCGTTGGAATCGCTCATAAAATCGGTTGCTTTATCAATCTGACTAGTCAATTGACCAGCCAGAGAACGGGCGAATATTGATTAAAGAAGCGCAGGAAACAAAGGTAATTCTCCATTGATCCAACCTTATATTTAATATTTTCGATTTGTTTATTCGGATTTAAGCTGAAAGTCGTTCCGACATAAGAATTTACAATCCAATAAGATGAAAACTATCCATCTCCAACTAATCGCAATTATAATAGCATTGCTTTTTAGAAATACCGGATTTTCCGAAAACAAATTTCAATCAAATGTTTTTATTATGGTAGTTTCTCACTTTGACAGACCTTGGACAATGAATACCGATGATTTGGCAGCACTGCGTTCTCTGACAAAAAATCATCCCAAAATGCGATGGACTCATTTATATAATCCTGTCGCATACACTACACCCACGCCTTTGCTAGTAGAGATGGAAAAATATGTTAAGGAATCAAGAGATATTCATTCAGCTGAAATCGGAGTTCATCTGCATATGTACAGAACTTTCGTTGAAAGTGCGGGAGTAAAATACCGCATTCGACCTAGTGTATCAGCCGAACATGCGAAGGGAAGTTTTGATAAATCAGGATATAGCGTTCCCATGACAGCCTATTCTGGTAATGAAATATCATTGATGCTTGATTTCACGTTATCAAAATTCAAGACAAAGGGACTTGGTATTCCAAAGACTTTCTGTGCTGGCTTCTATACAACCAGTCAAGAACTGCAAAAAAGAATCACAGAAAAAGGCTTTTATGCCAGTGCAGCGGCATTCCCCCCTGGAATTGAAATTGGAGCTAAGTATGCACCTTCATGGCATGAATTGTCTGGCTGGAATGATAGTATCACAATTCGTTCAGGGCCTTACCGAATCTCAAAAAAAACTATTTTACCAACAGGAACTGCCCCTTACCTAAAAGCATTGGATAATAAACCGTTAGTTGAAATCCCACAAAACAGCAAAATCGACTGGATGGTCTCCGCCAAAGATATGAAGCAGATCATTGACATACATACCAAACAGTCATTGAAAGGCCGGCCAAGTGCTGTCTGCCTAGCTATCCATGAAAGCAGTGCACATGAACATTTTAATAAATACAATGAAGTTCTTAGCTATGTTGATAATTTGATAAAAGGAGAATACAAAGTGAAAGTTCGCTATGCCACAGTAAACACCGTAAGAGATAAATTTCTTGAATATTGGAAAAAAAACGACTGATACGGCAATGATTCCACTTATAGGAGCTAGAAAATACTTGCCCGAAGAGAGCTGGAGCTGGAGCATTTGAACGAACTACACGTGGATATGAATTTGTTTCTTTCAAAGAATTATTGCTGCTTATCAAAGTTCTTAACTTTGGCAATATTGCTATCTATTAGTTTAGCAAAAGCTAATTCCAGAGAGATAAATTTCAATCAAGATATTCGCCCAATCCTTTCCGAACAATGTTTTCAATGCCACGGACCAGATGCAGCCACACGAAAGGCAGGCCTTCGTCTCGATACTCGTGATGGAGCGACTCACCATAACAACGGTATTGCCGCAATTGATTCAACCAATTTAGCAAATAGTGAATTCCTAATACGAATCACATCAACAGATCCGGACTTAAAAATGCCTCCACCCGAATCGAAAAAAAAACTGTCGCAAGAGCAAATACAACTTCTACAACAGTGGATTACCGAAGGGGCAGAATACGAACAACATTGGGCTTTTAAAAAACCAGTTCGCGCCCCTTTACCGGCTTTATCAGCGAAGTATAGAAATTGGGCGCATAATACCGTTGATTATTTTATAGCAGAAAAACAAATTGAAGCTGACTTAACTCCATCGCCTGAATCGGATCGAGCTACACTAATCCGCCGAGTGAGTCTCGATTTAACAGGAATTCCTCCAACACCCAAACAACTTGAATCATTTATCTCCGATACAGACCCTCAAGCCTATGAACGTACAGTAGCCCGACTACTGGAATCTCCTCACTATGGTGAACGCTGGGGACGCCATTGGTTAGATGCGGCACGATACGCTGACTCAGACGGGTATAGCCATGACGCCGCAAGATCGATGTGGCCATACCGGGACTGGGTAATTGAAGCATTTAATAATGATTTACCCTTCAATCACTTCATAATCCAGCAACTAGCAGGAGACATGTTGCAAAACGCCACACTGTCCCAGCGAGTTGCCACCGGTTTTCATCGTAACACCCAAATCAACACTGAAGGGGGAGTCGATCGGGAACAATTTCGTATAGACTCAATATACGATAGAATAGCAACTACTGGGGAAGTAATGTTCGGATTAACATTCGGGTGCGCACAATGTCATGATCATAAATATGATCCAATATCTCAAGTTGAGTATTATAGACTATTTGCTTTTTTCAATAATGCAGATGAACCACGTATTGAAGCGCCAACTAATGAAATATTATTCCAACGAGAAAATATAAAAATAAAAATAAAAACACTCGAATCTAAGTTAAGAGAACTTAATAAAAACAATCAACGTAAATCACTTGAAGCTGAAATAGCTAATTTAAAAAACGCACAACCTAAGGCCCCTACCACATTGGTTATGGCCAAACGAAAACAGCCACGAATCACTCGCAGGTTTATTCAAGGGGATTTCACAATGCCAGCAGAAGAAGTTCAACCAGGAACTCCTGCCATTCTACATGCGCTTTCTAACCAGAGAAAAGACCGACTTGGATTTGCACAATGGGTGGCCAATCAAAATAATCCACTCCTCGCTAGGGTGGCAGTAAATCGCATGTGGCAACACTTGTTTGGAAAAGGCATTGTCCAGACTGAAAACGACTTTGGTTCGCAGGGCATACCACCAACTCATCCGAAACTTCTCGATTGGCTAAGTGTGGAATTTATGGAAAACGGTTGGAGTCAAAAAAATATACTCCGACTTCTAGTCAACTCAGCAACCTATAAACAGGCTTCTTTCAGAAAGAAAAAAATCGAACAGGACCCAACAAATAAGTGGCTGGCGCGACAGTCTAGACTTCGCCTAGATGCAGAACTAGTTCGGGACGTAGCCCTCAATGCAAGCGGCCTTCTCAGCCCTAAAATGGGAGGGCCTGGCGTTTTCCCTCCACAACCGGACGGCTGCATGGATCTTGGGCAACATCGAAAAACATGGTCATCCAGCAAAGGAGAAGACCGTTATCGGCGCGCAGTTTACACTTACCGATGGCGAAATACTCCACACCCTGCACTAAAAGTATTTGATGCTCCTGATGGATTATCAGCATGCACTCGTCGCATTCGATCCAACACTCCGCTTCAGGCGCTAACTATGATGAATGATCCTGCATTCATCGAACTAGCCATACTCCTGTCTAAACGCCTAATTGCTGAAGCATCCACTACTACAGAACGTATTTGTCTCGGATTTCAACTTTGTCTTAACCGCAACCCTAATTCTGAAGAATTGCATTTACTTACCGAATTAGTAGAACAGCAATCAAAGGAATTTACTAAAAATGTTAATGAATCTAAAGCTCTAGTCGAACTAGCTACTGCTATTAATAAAAATTCGAAGAGTATAGAAAATAATGCAGAGTTTTCAGCATGGACAATGGCAGCTCGGGTTTTACTTAACCTTGATGAGACAATTACAAGGGAATAATGAATTTACAACAATCAACAAGACGTCATTTTTTTAGCCGATGCTCAATCGGGTTAGGCTCTATTGCTTTAAGCACTCTGATTAACAAGGATAATGCAAAAGCCGAAGCTCCTAATCCATTCTTACCCAATAAACCTCATTTTTTGCCAAAAGCAAAAAACGTCATCTATATGTTTATGGGTGGCGGACCATCGCAGTTTGAGTTGTTTGACTGGAAGCCAGAACTGGCTAAACGGCACGGAGAAAACATTCCAGACGAGTTTGTTAAAGGCAAACGGTTTGCCTTTATGAATAGTAGTTTTAAGCAAAACAATAAACTGCTCGGGCCAATAAAAAAATTTAATCAATACGGCCAAAGCGGCATGTGGTTCAGCCATAATATTCCAAATATTGCTAAAATCGCAGACGAAATCACTATGTTTCGAACCTGCAAAACAAATCTATTTAACCATGCTCCCGCAAAATTATTCATGAACACTGGTACCGGCATTTTTGGCAGGCCAAGTATGGGATCATGGATAACATATGGAATCGGTAGCGAATCACAAAGCCTACCAGGATTTGTCGTATTACACTCAGGCCCTCGCGGACCTCGTGGAGGTGCTGCCAACTGGGCAAGTGGTTTTTTGCCGACTACATATCAAGGTGTTCCATTGCGTGGTTCAGGCGATCCTATCCTTAATCTAGCAAACCCTGTCGGAGTTAATCGAAAGCGGCAACGTGACTCGATTGACGTTATTAACAAATTGAATCTGAAACGTCTTCTGGCTACCGGAGATCCAGAAATAAATACTCGAATCGCATCGTATGAAATGGCATATCGAATGCAATCAAGCGCACCAGAGTTGATGGATATATCAAGGGAATCAAAAGCTACACTTGATCTATATGGCGTAAAGCCAGGAAAACCTAGTTTCGCTAATAATTGTTTATTGGCTAGGCGATTAGTCCAGCGAGGCACCCGCTTCGTGCAACTATATCACACCAACTGGGATAGCCATGGTGGCCCAGGAGAAACACTTACTAAAGACTTTGATAAAGTCACACATGATGTCGACCAAGCCAGCGCAGCATTGATCAAAGATCTAAAAGCTCATGGTATGCTTGAAGACACATTAGTTATTTGGGGGGGCGAATTTGGTCGAACTCCGATGAGTGAAGCTCGCCAAACTAAAGGCCGTAATCACCACATTGATGCCTTCACCATGTGGATGGCTGGAGGCGGCATAAAACCTGGCAATATTGTTGGAACAACAGATGATTTTGGCTTTGGAGCCATTGATCAAGAATGCCATGTTCATGATCTTCACGCCACGGTCCTACATCTACTGGGCCTTGACCACAAACAACTTACCTTCCGCTTCCAAGGTCGCGACTTTCGCCTTACCGACGTCCATGGAAACGTTATACAAAACGCTCTCTTATAATTTTTCAGAGGAAAAATTATACCTTATTAAAGCGTTTTTAGTTTTGGAAGATCCTGAGAATCAACAAGGCCAACCGGTTCGCGCTTAGCATTAATTACAACAATGTCGTCAATACTACGTTGATTAAAAATTTGGATAACCTCTGCAGCTAGAGCTTCTTCTCGAATGCTGGTTGGCTTACGAGTCATTACCTTAGACAAAGTCTGATCTAGAACAGAGTTGTCCTTTGCCAAGTGGCGACGAAGATCTCCATCTGTGAAAACTCCGGTAAGTTTTCCGCTTTTATTAACAATGCTTATACTCCCGGACTTGGCTTTGCCCATAACCATCAAAGCTTCACGCACCGATTGAGTCTGCAGTGCAATAGGATTGCGAGAACCGCTTCGCATAATATCAGATACCTTAAGTAATAAGGCTCGGCCAATTGATCCATTTGGGTGAAGCTTTGCAAAATCTGATTTTTTGAAACCTCGAGCATCCAAAACCGCCATTGCTAATGCATCACCCATTACTAAAGATGCTGTAGCGCTTGCTGTTGGTGCCATATTAAACGGACAAGCTTCCTTGGACACTTTGACATTAAGAACAACTTCAGAGGACTTACCAAGAGTCGATTTGGCACTACTAGTAATCGCGACAACCTTAACAGTAAAACGCTTCATCGCTGGCAGCAAATTAATTAGCTCATCGGTCTCTCCAGAGTAACTTAATGCTAGCACTACATCTCCATCATTGAGAATCCCGAGGTCACCGTGCAACGCATCAACACTATCCAATAAAACAGCTGGAGCTCCTGTACTTGTAAAAGTTGCTGCAATTTTTCTGCCAATGTTTCCAGACTTCCCCACTCCCACAACAACCAGCTTTCGTCGCTTACTTAAAGCATCCACGATCAAATCAACCGCTTGATCAAAAGAACGATTTAGCCTGCCTCGCACCGATCTTACAGCAGCAAGCTCAACGTCAAAAACTTCTCTAGCGCGCTTAAGGTAAGACATGCATTAACCTGCGTTAGGATAAGATCCAAGTATCTTTACAAACCGAGACATATGATCAAGTTCTGCGATTGCATTAGCCACTTTCTTATCCTCAAAATGACCATCACAATCGATAAAGAATAAATATTCCCAAGCTTTTCGCTTACTGGGACGGGACTCAATCTTAGTCATGTTTAACTTATACTTTCGAAACGGCTCCATGACCTGATGTAGTGCCCCAACTTTATCCTCTATTCCAATAACCAGACTCGTTCGATCATTCCTCGTGGAAGGGCTGCATTTGCGGCCTAATACAAAAAAACGCGTAGCATTAGATGCATTATCTTGAATGTTATGATCTACAATCTGAAGATCATACCGTTGTGCCGCAAGCGATCCAGCAATAGCAGCCGAAGACTTTTCAGAAGCAGCCATCTCAGCTGCTCGGGTAGTAGATGACGCTTCAATGATTTCCACTGATGGCATATTCTGCTGCAACCAAACTCTACACTGCGCAAGTGCCTGCGGATGAGAATATAACTTGCGAATCTTAGTACGACGATTATTACGAACTAAACAGTGCTGAATAGGCATAACAATTTGCGCGACAATTTTCAGCGAACTTTCAACAAATAAATCTAGCGTATGAGTTACAACGCCTTCAGTTGAATTTTCAATTGGAACCACACCGTAGTCAGCTCGATCCTTTTCAACCTCAGAAAAAACGTCTTTAATAGTTTTTTGTGGAGAATACAAAAGGCTTTGTCCAAATTTTCGAATAGCAGCCTGATGTGTATAAGTCGCCTCAGGACCGAGATAAGCAATGTTAAGCGATTTCTCTAAGGACAAAGAACACGACATAATCTCGCGATAAATCGCTTGCATTGCTTCATCTGGAACTGGTCCTTGGTTAAGTTTTGCCAAACGTTCAAAAATCAACCGCTCGCGATGAGGCGCATAAATTTCCTCACCTGCCTTAAGCTTGATCGCACCAATAGCTAAAGCGTGTTCTGTTCGCTCATTGAGCAATTCCACTAGTTTTTTGTCGATAGCGTCAATGCCTTTACGATGTTTTTCAAGGCTCATAACTTATTCATCATCCTCTTCATCATC
>CERV01043434.1_pt1 | contig 10362 bp, 6 predicted proteins | sample 530871 | NCBI WGS metagenome assembly CERV01 (sample SAMEA2621045, study PRJEB7988) | marine metagenome | biome: marine biome (ENVO:00000447); feature: deep chlorophyll maximum layer (ENVO:xxxxxxxx); material: "saline water (ENVO:00002010), including plankton (ENVO:xxxxxxxx)" | depth 50 m
GGAGCTTCTTCTGTTTTTGCTTCTTCCTCCGCTTTTGCTAATTTTTCTTTTTCTTTATTTACTATTTTTTCAGCTCTTTTTTTGCTTGCTTGCTTTTCGGCCTCTAATCTTTTTGATTTTTCTTTTTCTGAAAGCTTTAATATAGAATCTACTTTATCTTGAATTTTCTTTTCTTTTTCTTTTATCCACTTATTGTATTTTTTATCAGCTTCTTCTTGTGATATAGCTTTTTTGTCAACACCAATTTGAAGATGTCTTTTTAAAAGAATTCCTTTATAAGAAAGTATTGCTCTAACTGTATTGGTTGGAATTGCACCATTAGCTAACCATTCTAATGCTTTTTCATCATTAATAGTTATAGTTGCAGGATTTGTATTTGGATTATAGCTCCCTATTTTTTCAATAAATTTTCCGTCCCTTGGCGATCTTGAATCAGCAATTGTAATATCATAAAGTGCTAATTTCTTTCTTCCTCTTCTTGATAGTCTTATTTTTACACTCATATTTTTTTGTTTATATGGAACACGTCCATTTACATTAATAAATTTTAAGATCGCAAATATAATTGGTTAAATTAATTTTCCTAAGAAAATAAAATTATTTTAAATTATAATAACCTAATAACCTAATAACCGACTATACGGTTTTCATTTTAATTTATTTATAAATATATTGTGTAATTATTATTTTATTATGAGCGATTTTTCTTACATATCTAATTCTGATCCAAAGTACATTGAACAGATGTATCAAAAATATAAATCTCACCCTGAAGATGTAGATTTTTCTTGGCAAAAATTTTTTGAAGGTTTTGATTTTTCATCTCAAACCTCAATTGGCACTAATTTATCTAATGATGAAACATATGTAAACAATTTAATCAATGCTTATAGAATATTTGGTCATCTTAATTCAAATACTAACCCTGTTAGAGTTAGAAGAGATCATAATGTTAAATTCGATTTAGAATTTTTCAATTTAAATAAATCTCACTTAGAAAAACAATTCAACATATCATCAGAAATTGGATTAGATAATGCTAAACTAAAAGATATAATTTCAAAACTTGATAGAATTTATTTGGGAACTATAGGTTTTGAATATATGCATATTAGGGACTCTGATGAAGTTAATTGGCTTAAAAACTGGATAGAATCCAAATGGTATAAGATCAATTATTCAAAAGATGATAAATTAAGAATCCTTTCTAAACTTAATGAGGCATTAGTTTTTGAAAATTTTTTACATACAAAATATATTGGTCAAAAAAGATTTTCCCTTGAAGGTGGTGAAAATACTATAACTTTTCTTAGTGAATTTATTGGATCTGCGGCAAAAGAAAATGTTGAGGAAGTTGTTATTGGAATGGCACACCGAGGTAGATTAAATGTTTTAACAAGCATTCTAGGAAAGACTTATAATGAAATGTTTAATGAATTTGAGGGGAACATGGATCCCGATTTAACTATGGGAGATGGCGATGTTAAATATCATTTAGGTTATTCTAGTTTAAGAAAATATAGTAACAATAAGAAAATTTATGTGAAGTTAGTGCCTAATCCTTCTCATTTGGAATCAGTAAGCCCCGTAGTTCAAGGTTATGTTAGAGCGCAAATTGATGATGAATATCAAAAAGACTTTAATAAAGCTATACCGATATTAATTCACGGAGATGCTGCTATTGCTGGTCAAGGTTTAGTTTATGAAATTGTTCAAATGTCTAAACTTAAAGGTTACAGGTGCGGAGGTACTATTCATTTTGTTATAAATAATCAAATTGGTTTTACTACAGATTATGATGATGCAAGATCAAGCATTTATTGTACAGATCTTGCAAAAATTATTGATTCTCCAGTTTTGCATATAAATGGAGATGATGCCGAAGCAGTGTCTTTTGCTTCTAGCCTTGCATTAGCATATAGACAAAAGTTTAAAAAAGATATTTTTATTGATTTATTATGTTATAGAAGGCATGGTCATAATGAATCTGATGAACCAAAGTTTACTCAGCCTTCTTTATATAATTTAATTGCAAAACACCCAAATCCAAGGGATGTTTATTTTAATAAACTTAAAGAAGAAAAAGATATTGATGCAAATTATAGTGAAAAATTACAAAAGGATTTTAAACAAATGTTACAAGAAAGGTTAGATGAAGTCAGACAGAAACCTTTACCTTATATTCCTCAAAAACATGATGAAGAATGGGATCATTTGAAAAAATCTAAATCTGAACAATTTTTAGAATCTCCAGATACTTCATTGGACCTAGTAAAAATAAATAAGATTGCGAAGTCATTAACAAGTCTTCCGTCTGGATTCAAGCCTTTAAAACAAATTGCAAAATTAATTAATGATAGAAAAGAAAATTTTTTCAATAAAAAAATGATCAATTGGTCAGATGCTGAACTTTTAGCTTATGGTTCATTATTAATAGACAAAAAGATAATTAGAATTTCCGGACAAGATGTGATAAGAGGGACATTTTCACATAGACATGCTTATTTCTTTGATTCTGATACAAATAAACCATATTGTCCTTTAAATAATATTTCAAAAAATCAGAATGAATTATTTATTTATAATTCTTTATTATCTGAATTTGCTGTATTAGGCTTTGAATATGGATATGCAATGGCTACACCTAATGCATTAGTCATATGGGAAGCGCAATTTGGTGATTTTGTTAATGGTGCTCAAGTAATAATTGATCAATATATTTCTTCAGCCGAAACTAAATGGGATAAAATGAATGGATTAGTTGTCCTTTTACCTCATGGATATGAAGGTCAGGGCCCGGAACATTCTAGTGCAAGGCCTGAAAGAATCTTGAGTTTATGTTCGGATGATAATATGATTGTTTCAAATTTAACTACACCTGCTAATTTTTTTCATCTATTAAGAAGACAATTATTTTGGAATTTTAGAAAGCCTTGTTTCGTTTTATCCCCTAAAAGTTTGCTAAGACATCCAGACCTTCATTCTCCTATAAGTGATTTTACTAAATCCAAGTTTCAAGAAGTAATAGATGATGAACTGATTAAAAAAACAAAAGTTAAAAAATTAATTTTATGTACTGGAAAGGTTTATTATGATTTAAAGCAATATAGAATTCAGAAAAATATAGTTAATATTGCTATTGTTAGAATAGAACAAATTTACCCTTTTCCTATAAATCAGATTACTAAAATTATTAAAAAGTATAAATGTGATAAGATTTGTTGGGTTCAAGAGGAGCCAAAAAATATGGGATATTGGAAATTCATAAGTAATGAATTAGAAAAATATGAATTAAAATTATTATCAAGAAAAAGAAGCGCTTCTCCTTCAACAGGTTATTTTAAATCTCATAGCAAAGAGCAGCAATCATTAATTAAAAAAGCATTTGAATGACAAAAAGTGATAAAATTTATGAAATGTTCGTCCCTAATGTAGGCGAATCAATTAATGAAGTTACAATTTCTTCATGGTTAAAATCTAATGGGGATTATGTTGAGTTAGATGAGATAATAGCTGAAATTGACTCTGATAAGGCAACATTTGAATTAACTGCAGAAGCATCTGGTAATCTTATAATAGAAGCTGAGGAAGGAACTACCCTTGAAATTGGTAAGCTAATATGTAAAATTGAAATTAAAGAAATTTCTAAAGAGCAGAAAGAATCTCAAGATCAAAAAGAGGTTTTAACTGAAAATAAATCAGAAGTTATAACTAAAGAAAGATCTGAATCAACTCCTGTTGCAAAAAAAATAATGGATGAAAAAGGTATAGATCCAAAAGAAATATCTGGTACTGGAGCTGGAGGTAAAATCACAAAAGAAGATGTTATAAATTCAGAGCAAAAAGTCGAAGCTTCTTCTACGGCAGACTCAAGTGAGGTTCAAACTGTTGGAAATAGGAATCAAAGAAGAGAAAAGATGACGCAACTTAGAAAAACAATATCTAAAAGACTGGTGAGCGTAAAGAATGAAACAGCAATGCTTACAACATTTAATGAAGTAAATATGGAGCCTATAATGAATTTAAGAAAAAAATATAAAGAATCATTTAAGGAAAAATATGAAGTGAATTTAGGTTTTATGTCATTTTTTACTAAAGCTTGTTGTGTTGCTTTAAGCGAGTGGCCAGCAGTTAATGCTTTATTAGATGAAAATGAAATTGTTTATAATGACTACTGTGATATATCTATTGCTGTTTCTACTCCAAAAGGATTAGTTGTTCCTGTAATTAGAAATGCTGAAAGTTTAAGTTTTGATCAAATAGAAAAAGAAATTATTAGGTTAGCTACTAAAGCTAGAGATGGAAAATTATCAATTGAAGAAATGCAAGGAGGAACTTTTACAATTACTAATGGCGGTATTTTTGGATCTATGATGTCTACTCCAATTATAAACTCTCCTCAATCAGCTATTTTGGGGATGCACAATATTGTGAAAAGAACTATGGTGGTAAATGATGAAATAAAAATTAAGCCAATGATGTATCTAGCTCTTTCATATGATCATAGAATAATCGATGGAAGAGAATCAGTTAGTTTTTTAGTCAGATTAAAGGAATTATTAGAAGATCCCTCTAGATTAATGTTAAAAATTTAAGAAGATTGCCTTTTTAATTCTATTAAATGAATTTTTAAAAAAAACTCTAAAAGATCTAATTATATTTTCATGTCTTTCAATTGATGGAATTATCATAACTTAATCTATTTGTTAACCCAATGTTAACAAATTGTTAACTAATTTCAAAACTAAAAAATATTTATTTTGATTTTGTTATAATTTTTGTTAATAAAAATTATATTGCAAAATAAATTTCAATGCCAAGGGACAAGAGTATAAATTCAGTATTGATTATCGGTTCGGGTCCTATTATTATTGGCCAAGCATGTGAATTTGATTATTCTGGATCTCAAGCTTCAAGATCTTTAAGAGAAGAGGGAATAGAAGTTACTTTAATCAATTCAAATCCAGCTACAATAATGACTGATTCTGTAACAGCAGATAATATTTTTCTTTTGCCTCTAGAAAAAAAATCCATAGAACATATTTTATCTATTCATAAAATAGATGCTGTACTCCCTACTATGGGCGGTCAAACAGCGCTGAATTTAGCTATTGAATGTGAAGAAGCTGGAATTTGGGAAAAATTTAATATTAAAATGATTGGAGTCAATACTGATGCAATAAATACAACCGAGGATAGAGAAAAATTTAGATTAAAAATGAAAAGTCTTGACATAAATGTTTGTGAAGGAGAGGTTGCTACTTCTTTTTTAAGAGGGAAAGAAATTGCTCAAAATATTGGTTTTCCATTAGTTATTAGACCATCATTTACTTTAGGTGGTTCAGGCGGTGGGTTTGTTGAAAAAGAAGAAGATTTTGATGATGCACTAAATAATGGGTTAAAATTTTCACCTGTCCACGAAGTGTTAGTTGAAAAAAGTATTATGGGATGGAAGGAATTTGAATTAGAACTTTTGAGAGACAATATTGGAAATGTAATTATAATATGTTCTATAGAAAATTTTGATGCAATGGGTATTCATACTGGTGATTCTATTACAGTAGCTCCTGCAATGACTTTACCTGATACTATTTATCAAGAAATGAGAAATCTTGCTATTAAAATGATGAATGGCATTGGGCATTTTGCTGGAGGCTGTAATGTTCAATTCGCTATAAGCCCAGATACTGATGAATTAATTGCTATTGAAATTAATCCAAGAGTTTCAAGATCATCTGCCCTGGCTTCTAAAGCTACTGGTTATCCAATAGCAAAAATAGCAGCTAAACTTGCTATAGGATATAACCTTGATGAATTAGATAATCAAATTACAAAAAACACATCAGCTTTTTTCGAGCCCGCTCTTGATTATGTAGTTGTAAAAATTCCTAGATGGAATTTTGACAAATTTGTTGGTTCGGATAGGCGTTTAGGTTTACAAATGAAAGCAGTTGGAGAAGTTATGGGGATAGGAACTAATTTTCAAGAAGCATTACAAAAAGCTTGTCAATCACTAGAAATTAAAAGAAATGGACTAGGGGCTGATGGCAGAGAAATAATTGATCAAAACACTCTTCTTAACAGCCTAAAATATCCCAGTTGGAATAGATTATTTCATATTTATGATTCATTTAAATTAGGGCTTCCTTTTAATACTATCCAAGATATAACGAAAATAGATAAGTGGTTTTTATACCAAATCCAAGAATTAGTTATGATTGAAAAAAATATTGAAGAATACAATATTGAAACCATTCCAAAATCTAGTTTAAAATTATTAAAAGAAAAGGGATATGCCGATAGACAAATTGCTCATTTACTTAATTGTTTAGAAAGCGAAGTATTTGAAAAGAGGCAAGAATTAAAAATTAAAAGAGTATTTAAGCTAGTAGATACTTGTGCAGCTGAATTTGAAGCTGTCACTCCTTATTATTACTCTACCTTTGGTGATGAAAATGAATCTAAACCTTCTAATAAGAAAAAAGTATTAGTTTTAGGATCTGGTCCAAATAGAATCGGTCAGGGAATTGAATTCGATTATTGTTGTGTTCATGGTGTTTTGGCTGCTAAAGAATGTGGTTATGAAACGATTATGATCAATTGTAATCCCGAAACTGTTTCAACAGATTTTGATGTAGCTGATAAACTTTACTTTGAGCCTGTTTTTTGGGAGCATATTTATGAAATAATTTTACATGAAAAACCAGAAGGAGTAATAGTTCAATTAGGGGGTCAAACTGCTCTTAAATTATCTCATAAACTTGACAAATATGGTATTAAAATTTTTGGAACGAGTTATGACTCACTTGACCTTGCTGAAAATAGAGGTCGATTTTCTGATCTATTAAAGAAAAATAAAATTCCATATCCAAGATATGGAACCATAGAATCTGCATCAGATGCTATTAAATTATCCAAAAAAATTGGGTTTCCTCTTTTAGTTAGGCCTTCATATGTTTTAGGTGGTCAATCAATGAAAATAGTTATAAATAATAAAGAATTAGAAAAACATGTAGTTGATTTAATTCAAGATAAACCTGACGGAAAAATATTGTTAGATCATTTCCTCAGCGGAGCAATAGAAGCTGAAGCAGATGCAATTTGCGATGGTAAAGATGTTTATATTATAGGTATCATGGAGCACATTGAACCAGCTGGCATTCATTCTGGAGACTCATATGCAGTATTGCCTCCCTACAATTTAGGAGATTTAGTTATTAGAAAAATTAAAGAATACACAAAAAAAATTGCATTAGAATTAAATACAATTGGTTTAATTAATATTCAGTTTGCTATAAAGGATGATACTGTATATGTGATTGAAGCTAACCCTAGGTCTTCAAGGACAGTTCCATTTATTTCAAAAGCTTATCAAGAAACTTATGTTAATTATGCCGTAAAAATTATGCTAGGAAAAAATAAATTATCCGATTTTAAATTTTCTCCTATAAAGAAAGGGTATGCTATTAAGGAGCCTGTTTTCTCTTTCAACAAGTTTCCAAATGTAAATAAAGAATTGGGTCCAGAAATGAAATCAACGGGAGAGTCAATTTATTTTATTGATGATTTAATGGATGATTATTTCACCAAAATTTATTCCAAAAGAAACCTATATTTAAGTAGATAAATGTTTAAAATATTATCCCTATTATTATTATTTTATTTGCTTTTTAAATTTTTTGGTATGTTTTTTAAAAACATTATTTCTAATTATTTTGGTTCTAAAAAAAATAATAATAAAAACAATAAGAATAATTCGGGAGAGTTTGTTGATTATGAGGAGCTTGATTAAAAATTAATTAATTTAGTTCTAATGAATTGGTTTAAAAGAAATATAAAAAATATTAAAACACCCACGTCCAAAAAAAAAGAGGCACCTGATGGAATGTGGCATAAAACTCCTAAGGGATCTATAATACATATTAGAGAATTAAAAAATAATTCATATGTTTCTCCTGAAGATGATTTTCATTTTAGAATAGGATCCAAAGAATATTTTGAAATACTTTTTGATAATAATTTTTATAAGGAGTTAGATGAGAATCTTAGTTCATCTGATCCCTTAAATTTTAAAGATAGAAAAAGTTATAAAAATAGACTTTCTTCATCAAAGAAGTCAACCGGATTAAACGATGCAATTAGAACCGGTGTAGGAAAAATAAATGGCCTTTCAATTATTATATGTTGTATGGATTTTAGTTTTATTGGCGGTTCTATGGGTTCAGTTGTGGGAGAAAAAATTTCAAGAGCGATTGATTATTCTATAAAAAATAAATTTCCAATACTAATTATTTCTAAATCTGGAGGTGCAAGAATGATGGAATCAACCTTTTCTTTAATGCAAATGGCTAAAACTTCAGCTAAAATTTCTTTACTATCGAAAGAAAAAATACCTTATATTTCATTGATGACCGATCCTACAACAGGAGGGGTTTCTGCTTCATTTGCTATGTTAGGAGATTTTAATATTGCTGAACCAAACTCGCTAATTGGATTTGCTGGCCCAAGAGTTATTAAAGAAACTATAGGATCAAATCTCCCAAAAGGTTTTCAAAAATCTGAATTTTTATTAGATAATGGTTTTCTTGATTTTATAGTTGACAGGAGAAATTTAAAAAATAAAATTTATAAATTATTAAGATTATTAAAAGATTAAGTTTTAAACCTTAATTATATATATTCGTAAAAAAAAATTATGTTATCATCTGTATATTTAACTGTAGGGACTTCCATAATAGCATTTACATTAGTAATACTTTTTTTAGTAATGGTATTATTATTCGCACAATCCAAATTAGTACAATCTGGAGATGTAAATATTTTTGTTAATGGAGATGAAACAAACCCATTAGTAGTGCCAGCCGGATCAACATTACTTACAACTTTATCTGCTCAAAAAATGTTTTTACCATCTGCTTGCGGTGGTGGTGGAACATGCGCCATGTGTAAATGTAAAATTCATGAAGGTGGTGGAGATGTTTTACCTACTGAGATTGGTCATTTATCTAGAACTGAGCAACAAGATAATGTACGATTATCTTGTCAGGTAAAAGTTAAAGAAGATATGAAAGTTGAAATTCCAGAAGAAATTTTTGGAATCAAAAAGTGGGAGTGTGAAGTTGTTTCAAATTATAATGTTTCAACGTTTATAAAAGAATTTGTTGTGAAGTTACCCCCAGGAGAAAACCTAGATTTTAAATCAGGAGGTTATATTCAGATTGATGTTCCAGAAACTGAAATAAACTTTAAGACTATGGATATAACTCCTCATCCTGAATTAGGTCATAAGAAAGATGTATTTAAATCTGATTGGGATCAATTTAATCTTTGGCCATTAAAGATGGTAAATGATGAAGAAATTTTTAGAGCATATTCCATGGCAAACCATCCAGCTGAAGGAAATATAATTATGTTAAATATTAGAGTAGCAACTCCTCCTTGGGATAGAGTAAAAAATAAATGGATGGAAGTAAATCCAGGTATTTGCTCTTCTTATATTTTCTCTAGAAAACCCGGTGATAAAATATCTATTTCAGGCCCTTATGGAGAATTTCATATTAATAAAACAGAAAGAGAGATGGTTTATATTGGCGGTGGTGCTGGTATGGCTCCATTAAGATCTCATATTTTTCATTTATTTCACACAAAAAAAACTAATAGAAAAGTTTCTTATTGGTATGGGGGGAGATCAAAGAAAGAACTATTTTATTTAGATCATTTTAAAAATATTGAAAAGGGATTTAAAAATTTTAAATTTTATGTTGGTCTATCCGAACCACTTCCAGAAGATAATTGGTCTTTGAAAAAAAGTTTGGATGATAAAAAAGATGGTTATGTAGGCTTCATACATCAAGTCCTTTATGATAACTATTTAAAGCATCATGAAGAACCAGATGAAGTTGAATATTATTTATGTGGTCCTCCTCTAATGAATCAAGCTGTACTAAAAATGTTAGATGATTTAGGTGTTCCTGATGAAAACATTAGATTTGATGATTTTGGTGGTTAATTGCTAGAATAGCCAAGTATTTCATTCCAAGTTCTAAATAAATTTTTATAACATATTTTTTCAATATCTTCTTCGCTATAATTTTTTTTAAGTAAGCCTAAAATAATATTAGGATAGTCTGCAACACTTTTTAAATTATAGGGTAATGTATTTCCTAGTCCATCGAAATCAGATCCAAAACCAACATGATTTATTCCTACTAAATAAACTACATGATCTATCGTATTAATGACATCTTCAACATTTGCAAATGGTTTTTCCTCTTTAATAATTTTATTTTTAAATTTATTTATTTTATCAATATCATTGATTTTATTCTTTTTTATCCAATTTTCAACTTTTCTATCAATCTT
>CERV01123769.1_pt1 | contig 10356 bp, 8 predicted proteins | sample 530871 | NCBI WGS metagenome assembly CERV01 (sample SAMEA2621045, study PRJEB7988) | marine metagenome | biome: marine biome (ENVO:00000447); feature: deep chlorophyll maximum layer (ENVO:xxxxxxxx); material: "saline water (ENVO:00002010), including plankton (ENVO:xxxxxxxx)" | depth 50 m
CACCTATTAAAATAGGATAGGCACCAATTTGTCTTCCAAATGTAATACCTGCATTTCCATGAACCTCATTTGAAAGATGTTTTTCAGTAAGGTGGATTGGAAGTCTAGTTCTATTATCGTGAGATTCCCACCATACATCTTTCAGAATTGTTCCAATAGGTAACATTTCTTCAAGTAAAGGTCCATCGAATTCATTCCTTACCTTTGATTTAAATTCATTAAATTCTTTTGAGGGTATATCTTGAAAACCTTTACCTTCAACTTGCCTAATGTTTATTCTTCTTAACCACAAACCTTCATTTTTTAATTGTGAAAGAAATTTTAAGTTTAAGTCATAAGTAATTTCTGGAACTTCTCCATGCAATCCTGCTATGAAATTTAATCCTGGCAATAATTTTGGTAACCCTCTTTCTCCCCTCTCTTTTCCAAATTTATTAATTAATTTAATTGCAGTTTTTGCTTGTTGAGGGTCGCAATTTAACCAATTTGAACTGTGTACTTTTGGATCAACACTTTCTAGGCCAAAAGAGAGAATTGCTCCATCGGATAATGTATCTACTAACATTTTTGTAATCTCTGTACTTGGTTCAATATTTTCAGCAATAATACTTGGATTTCCATTATCTACATGTAAGATATTTACCCTTTCATCTTCACGTAAACCATAGAGTAATTTTTCCAATGGTTTTGGGTTTGGAATAGGATATTCTAATTCTTTCACACCCTCGGCTAAATATGTATAAACATCAGTCATACCTCCAAGACGTATATTTTTTACTCCATTGTCTAAAGCAGTTTTTACTTCTGAAATTATTTCTTCAGGTTTACGCCATAATGGAATCCCTTTCTTTGGTTCAAGACAAAATTTACATCCATTTTTAAATCGAACACATCCTTGATAAACTTCAACTTCATATGTCAGAGGACCATCTAAATCTGGATGTTCTGTTACCGCTTTTGAAGAAGCGCCTGCTTTAGCCCATTCGTCCCATTGTTCTGCTGTTCTTCTAATGTGTTTCCATTGTGAATTATCTAGATAATAATCTAAACTTGCATCAGTATCCCAATGGGCTAAGAATAGGTTTTTTCTCAAAGGACTCCATCCTTGATGCCTCCATCCTCTAATAGCCCAACCTCCACAAAGTACAGGTAAAGAAATAGGAGTTGAACTAATTATTCTTTCAGTTTCATTTAGACTGATTGGAGTGCCTCTTAGGTATTTCCCAGGAACTACGGCACCCGCAAGAATCACAAGACCAGCCAAATTCTCAAAATCTTCAAACTTTGAAATTCTCCATTGATCTATTGTCAAATATTTGTAAGGAATTTTCTTTTTTTCAAATACACCTGCAATATATCTACAATGAAAACCAATGTATGGTGGAACACCAAAAGCCGCAGGCTCATCTTCATAACCATCAATCAATAGCCAGTAAGAATCCTGGCTATCCATACTTAATCCTCAATACCTTCCTCTCTTCGAGCTTGCAATTCTCTTGAAGAGCGTTGATTTTTATTATTTCTATTATTTTTTTGTTTAGATTTATCTTCTGATTCACGAACACCTATTTTTCGTCCATTTAATTCGAATCCATCTAGTGCTTTGATCGCTTTATTTGCTGAATCTTCAGATGCGGTAACAAAACCAAAACCTCTACTTTTTCCAGTTTCTCTATTCAGTGGAATTGAAACATCGATAACTTTACAGTATTTTGAGAATAATTGTTTTAATTGCTTTTCATCTACATTCCAATCTAAACCGCCAACAAAAATCTTCTTTCCAGAAGGTTTTCTTTCTCTTTTTGATGAGGATTTATCATCAGCATTATTTACTGTGATTTTTCGTCCGTTTAGTTCGAATTTATGTAATTCTTTAATTGCAACATCGGCAGATGCTTTGCCAGAATAAGTAACAAATCCAAACCCTCTTGAATTTCCGGTTTCTTTATCTGTCATTACAATTGCATCAATTACATCTCCATGTTTTGAAAATAACTCTTTTAATCTTTCAGTATCAATACTTCTAGCTAATCCGCCAACAAATAATTTAGTTCCTTTAGGTCGTTCATTTCTGTGATTATTTCCACCAGATCCTTCAAAGTTAGGTCTTATTATTTTTCTTCCATCAAAACGATGGTCTGCACTTAAAAGTACACTTCTTGCAGGAATACCCGCTTTGAAAATCTCATCAAATTCTTTCGACCAACGTTGTTTTAATCGATTATAAGAAGCTGCACCATTTTTCTCTAGTTCATATCCTTGTCCAAAACCATTTGATAATACACGATATCCAGAATATTCACATTGTGAGCAGTGAACATTATTGTCCCCTTCTGCTTTTGCATATAGGTCATTACCACATTGAGGGCATAATGCTGATAAGACTCCACATTTTTCATCATCTCTAGTATTTACCTTCAAAACAGGATTAGTTTCAGTAACTTTTACTCTGACAAGGTCTCTTCTGCGCATTGCATCTACGGGTGCTGGAAGAAATCGATCTACAATTCCAGCAACATAAATATCTGCATATTGATGTTGAGGTAAAATACTTCTTCCATCACCTTCAATTTGGATTATTTTTATTGTTGCTGCTTTTTCTCCTAATCTATCAACTACGCCAATTAGGTAGTCTCCAACTTTTGGAGTTGGCATATCATCATCATTTGTTACACTAACTGTATTTGATTTTGAATCAATAATGACCTCTCCTTGAACCATAGCAATAATGCTTCCTTCATGTTCAATAGTACCTTTACCAGGGGTTAGATTTGATGAATTCTCAATGACTTCACCAGGTGTAATGAATGATGCGCCCATCTCTTGCTCAAATGGCCGTCTTACTTCCGCTTGTTAAACCTCCCCTTTAGTGGGTTTGAAAAATTTCCAACAAATTATCTCAGTAGTTGAGTTTTTTTGCTTGTGATGTTGATATAGAGCAGGAATCATGAAATCTGCTTCAATCATCTTTATTGCATCCCATCCGTGTTCTTTTGCAAAAGGAATTAGATGACTATTTTTATTAGTATGCATTATATGAATTTCTTCAGTATTCGAATTAAAAATTGAATCTAGGATTGGCCTATCTGATTTATGTTTTTGAGTTCCCCAAGGTGGATTAGAAATTATTAATGAATTATTTGGAATCTTTATTGAATCTTTACCGATATGTGAATTGATAAAATCGATTTCAGTATCTAAATTCACATTTTCACTAAGCATTAGATGGCTTTTTTTTGCTACTTTAATTGCTTCTTTATCACTATCAATTAATGTTAGTTTCTTTGCACCCATTAGTGCACATCCTAAACCTAAAACCCCATTTCCACATCCAATATCAATTATATTAAGATTAGAAAATCCATTTTCTCTTGAATTATATATTCCATGAATCCACTTTGAAGCAAGATCACCCGGTGTTGTATATTGTTCTAATTCTAAGTTTCTTTTCTCTTGCTGAGGAAGAAGGGAAAGAAGAATTGCAAGATGTTTATGTTTGGGTAGTTCTCCCATTGAAATTTTTTCCATCCAAGCGGCTTTTTTGATGGTCATATTCATCTTAATTTTGTTGATTTTTTCTTCTAGCAAGTTCATCAGCTTCTCTTCTGAACTTTTCAATAGCATCTAATGTATTCATACTTTCATTTGTAGCTTCATTTCCACCTTTTTTCAAATTTACTTGGTCCGCTTCAATTTTCAATGATGTAAGTATTCTTGAATCAATTCCTCTTTCCCCACAATTTCTACAAAATTTAGTAGGATTCTTTTGTTCCATTCCACAACTTGTACAAAAATACATTGTGCTCGACTATATCGAAACAACTTATCCAATTGAAACTGTCGGCGATTAGGTGGCTAATTTAAGAAACAATTCCCATGTGTTAATACCGGCAGCAGTTGCTCTATCACTTATGTCTTGAAATTCTGTATTTTCCATTATTGCTTGATGATCTAACCCCTCAGCCATCAATTTTTGAACAATCATTCTAAATTCTGATTCAACACCAACTCCAGGTAATGATGTTTGTTCTTCAACAATTGCTTTTGGAGCAGGTGCTGCTTTTTCTTCAAGAATAGGTTTAGGATTAACTGAAGTATTTTCTTCTATTTCTACAGTTTCTTCTTTAATTTCATTTATTTCTATAGTTGGTTTTTCTTCAACAACGGGAGTAGTAATTACTTGTTCTTCAACTTCTTGAACTTCTTCAGGTTCAGGAATTGTAGGGGTTAATGGAACAATATCTGGAATTGATAGAAATGCTTTAGAAACTAGACTAGAAGGGGGCATCACTAATGGCAATTTTCCAAAGTAATCTAATGAATTATGGGCATAAGTTTCCATTTCAAAGGCTTCAAAACCAAGCCTAATTGATGATATTGCATTAGATGGTAATGGTTCAATAATTGTAGATGATTTTTCATAACCCTGATTTGAAACTAAATCTTTAACCCATAATTCTAGATCATTAACAGCAATATTTACGAATTGATAGGATGCAGACAAAGGATCAATCCCTCTTGAACGAATTGTGTTTGCTTCATCTCTTGGTCTGTAAAATAATGCAAATACAGGATGTTTATGCTCTACATAAAATCCATGTTGTTCTATTTCTGGTCTAGATTTTCTTGGAAGCAAAATCAAACAATTTTTCCTTTCTACATTTTCATCCCAAATTGTTGGCCAGCGTACTGGTGCTTCTTCTATCAATTGTTTTAATGTGACATTTGTCAGTACACTTACGTTCCCCAAAGCCTCACCTAAACATAGCACATGCAAGACGTTATGATAACATTGCGATTAAAAATTAGAATTATAGCGAGTAGTTATTATTGTTGATGTATAAAGAAGTAACAATGAAGGAACACCCCCTCCTCGATTTTCGTGGTTATGATTTTCATTTTATTCTAGAACTTCCAGAATTATATCATGTTCATGATTTCACTAAAGGGGCCGAGATATCTCCTCTTGAGTATTCTATTGGAAAATATGACGAAAATCGGAAAGGTTTGTATGAATCTGAATTATTTGAGGGTAAGAGAACCCATCATGTTGGAATAGATATTGGCGGTCCTGTGGGAACTCCAATTTATGCATTTTATGATGGCACCATTTTTGATAAAAAATATCTACCAGCAGAAGGAGATTATGGTAATGTAATAATAATGGAACATGAGTTTAATGGTACAAAATTATGGGCGCTCTACGGTCATTTAAGTTCTGAATCATTGGAAACTTTCAAAATAGGTGATATTGTTGAAAAAGGACAATTAATAGGTTGGCTTGGAGATAAAAATGAAAATGGAGGTTGGGAGCCTCATGTTCATTTTCAACTTTCGTTGGAGGAACCTTTGAATTGTGATTTGCCTGGAGTTGTTACACCTGATGAGAGAGATTTAGCATTAGAGAAATATCCAGACCCAAGACTTGTATTAGGGCCATTATATTAATCGGAAAGATGTCTTTTCAATGAATTAATACTTGGAATTGATGAAGGGTCTTTACCATGTAACAAACTTAATGCACAACTTGTCCAATCCATCAAAATACATACGTGTAGTAAACATTCTAACAATGATTCACCTTCTGCTTGAACTTTCCAAGCAGATTGAGATTTGATATGGTGCGTAAACCATTTCATTCTAACTTCATTTCTAGAATGAATTAGGGGAGAATCTAAAATTATTGTAGATTGTGTTTCAGTCATTGGATCCTTTATGTCTCCTTTCATTCCCCAAGCTATAATTTCATTATGATTCATTTCAGGCAATATTGAATATCTAGCGAATCTTCCTGCATTTTCATTAATTTGTGTAGCGAACCTCTCTGCAGCAATCCCCATTTCTCTACTTGAAACAATTGCGATTGGGCTATCTAATAATTCATTTGCAAGTTGAAGAGTTGGAGATTTTTCATTTTGAATAAAGTCAGAATTATCAATTTCATCAGCCAATCTTGATAACATTTCTTCTAGTTTATTTTTATTCGGCCTCTCTAACAAATATAATTTCCATACAAGTGCGATTTGTGTACCAAATAAATACCCAAATGCGGCTCTTGGACTTCTTCCACCAGGTACAAAAATTTGGTGAGCATTATGATTCATTTCAGATAAACCAGCCATCATCCCTCCAGATGAAATGGTAATTATAGTACCATCCTTTTCAAGAATACTTGTAACTCCATCAAGTGTTTCTTCGGTATTTCCACTATATGATGTAGCAATGACTAACCACTTTTTATTCCACCATTTAGGAATCTCATAATTTCTCCAAGCAATTATTGGAATTTGTCCTTCTGAATCAAAAATTGTTTTTAGAAACTTTCCAGCTGCACCAGACCCACCCATTCCAAGACATAGAATGCCTTCCCATTGAGTTGAACCAATTTTGTCCATCCATTCGGGGACATCAAAATCAAATTGTGTAAAAGACTGAACTAAATCATTTACAAAACTTCGAAGTGAATCAAGCATGTTGTCAGAGTCTAATTTTTCTGCTAATTCTGAAATGTTTAATTCATCCATTAAAATCACTCCTCTGAGTCATTGCCATCTAATAGATGGTTTTGAATATCTCCCTGAGAAGTTAGTCTAGGTAGTGATATCCATTCGTCTATGATATAGGCAGCTTCTACATTTTCTCTAGAATCATCCCAATCCCATGGTAATTGTACCATCTTTGTTTTCCAATCCCTTTCGTCTAAAAATTCAATGATTTGAGAGTCTACATTTAATGGTGTTACGACTACCTGTTCTGAAACTTTACTCAAAACTTGTACATTTTCTAAATCTCTCCATGAAGCTCCAATTCTATGGTTTTGAGAAATTTTTAGTAATGTGACTCCATTTGGAAGCCACGCATATACTCGAAAGTATTCAGAACGCCATAATAATACATCACCAACATCAAAAGCGGGTTTACGATATACGATAGTTAGCCTTGTAACATCATTACCATCTTTTCTTCCGACTATTTTATTGGACTCTTTTGTTTGTCCACCCCACTTTTTAGTTAATTCTCTTGCCCATGAACGCGCAAGCCCTTTTGAGCCGAAAACAACGTCATAACCACCTTGCACGGGTCCTTCTTTGGTAATGAAATGCATTGGATCTTTTGGTAAATTTTCTATAAGATTTGTGAGGCTATTTCTAAGCATGTTTAATTCTGAATCTTCAAGTTTTCTGCCTATTGAACGAAGTTGTACTGTGGCTTCAAAATAATTTCCAGCTTGTCTAGATGCAGAAGGACTAACACCGTTAGAACATCTAATGATTGTTTCATGATCATCCTCAAATGGAAGATTTGCTATTTTTCCTTCAACGTGAATTAATAGTCTAGTGTTTCTATCATCAATTTTTTGAGCAGTAATGTCAACAATTACTTCTTCAGCAATTTCATGAATCTCAAGATTTTTTTGTACCAATAAATCATGTAAATCCTGGTCATTAAGTTCTATCCATCCTTGGTCCGTTTGAATTGTTCCTGAACGTGAACATCTAGTATACTGAATTCTATCATTTATTTGTGAAATGGTATGCCTAATACGTAAACATGATTCGCATAATCTATCTATGTAAAGTGGGGGTTTTCCTCCACAGACAATACAAAATTCTTCACCTAATGACATGTTCCTCAAATATTGCGTCTCGCACTCTTTTCATAAAACCCATACCTTCATAGTTTTAGAGTAAATTAGGAGAAATACAACAAACAAGTACTCTTTAGCAGTGGTTGAGCGGACAAAATGTCATTATGGTACGAGATGGATATTCCTCATTGGATTGGATTATTTTTATTGATTTCGACTGCTGTAAGTCCTTTTATTCTTGCATATAAAAACAAAACTAGTTTTGCTCTCGCAACAACAATTTCATTATTGGTTACTTTTTTGTTACAAAGAATTTTTAGTTTAATTTATTCAATGACAGATGTACATGTAGATCCACATAATTTGTTAGTAACAATTCCAGACATTGCATGGGATCCTATTGAACTTCATAGAATGTTGACTGCGACATGGTTACATGCGGATTATTTTCATATTCTTTCGAATGTAATTGTAATTGCTTTAATCGGAATACCTCTAGAATTAAGACTTGGAAATAGAAGATTTATGGTAGTGTATCTGATTGGTGGATTAGGGGGTAGTATTAGTTGGGTAATTTTCAACGCAGGTTCTACAGTTCCCGCTTTAGGAGCCTCTGGTGCAGCGTTTGGATTGCTTGGATCCTATCTTGCTTGTTGGCCTAAAGATGAAATAGAGTTTCCATTTATTTTAATAAGAAAATGGCCAATTTCTATGATTGCATTAATTTATTTTGGTCTTGAAGTTGCCAGAGCCTTTTCTGTTTATGGAATGGGTGAATGGAGTAATGTTGGACACATAGCTCATCTAGGTGGATTTTTAGTTTGTTATTTAGTTTCTAGACCTATTGCAAAGACAGGACCGACCCCATTAGATGTTGTAGATTCAGGACCCTCTCAAGGAGGGATACATTCCGCATTGCAATCACAAAAAAGAAGTTTAATGAAATCATTAGATTCAGATCCTTGGACTAAAAATAATGAGGATATCAAAGTTCATAATGTTCTAGAAAAATTACGTACAGCAGGAGACGAAATTGAAACAAGAGAAGCATGGATGGAAAAATTAGTTTCAATAGTAAGATGTCCCAAGTGTGAAGGCCAATTAGAAGTAACGAATTTATCAGATGGACCAAGTGTTCAATGTTCCGATAAAACTTGTAATTTTGGTTGGCCATAGGTCAATAGTTAGTAAGACTCATAGCGTGGTTATGTGGGTGGGACACCGTAGGTGTCTATAGTGTTCATCAATTCAGTAAGTCGCCGAACAGCATTTTTGATGGTAATACTCTTATTTTTTGCTGACATTGGAATCGGCGTTTCAGGTGAATTATCAAATCAAAAAGATAAAGAATTTTTATTAGAATCAGAAAAAATACCCGCAATATTAGTAGATGGATTACCTCCCTTGATGTGTAATTATGAAAGTAAACAATTGCCTTGTGATACTCCACTAAGAATGCCAGAAAGGGGAGATAAACCCGCGGCAGAAGAATATGGTTGGTGGTTTGGTTATTCACCAGATCGTGACAACAACGGGATGGATGATAGGTTGCAAAGAATAATTGCAGGAGAAAAAGAAAGTGTTTCTACAACTGCAATAATTGGAGAAGATGGAAGAGAAACGGTCGCAATATTCGTTAATTATGCCTGGGCTCCAACTTCAGAAGATATATCTAATCTCAAATCTGTGTTGACTAAACATGGTTGGATAGAACCAACAGGTGTTGAAGGAGATGCATGGTTTATGCAATTAAATTCCGTAGATACAATTATTGTAGATCATGTTTCAGTTTCAGCGTTACATGACGTTTGGAGTTTAGAAGGAGTTGTTGTTGTTGAAATGCAAGATGTTTACAAACCATTTTTAGATGTTTCAGCAGCAGCTGTCAAGGCAAAATCTAGTAATGTATACTTAGAATCTGGCCATAGTGCTGGTTATTATGGTTCAGGAATTGTTGTGGCAGTTTTAGATACAGGTGTAGATAATGAACACACATCATTGAATGATTTTGACGATATAAATGATGACCCAGATGGAGATGCTACAAGTTATGATGATCAAAAATGGGTGGCAGGTTATGATGGCACAGCATTCTCTTCAGCTGTTGATGGTACAGAAGACCCAAATGATGGGGATGGACATGGCACTCATGTTGCAGGAACAGCAATTGGCACAGGTGGAGGTACGAATAATGTCGGGGTTGCTCCAGGTTCATATCTTGTAGATATCAAAGTATTAACAGATACTGGCGGAACCAATAATCAGGCATCTGCAAATGGAATTCAATGGATGATAAATAATGTAAATACAGATTGGGGTAATAATGAAAGTAGTGAGGGAATTCAAGTAGCATCTATGAGTTTTGGCTCTTTTAACGCCCTTGATACGAATGATCCCGGAGATGATGGTAATTCTACAAATTCTAGGCTAGTTAATCAAGCAACGGCTGCAGGAATTGTTTGTGTAGTTGCGATTGGAAATAATGGTGCAAAACAAGTACCAGCTCCAGCTTCTGCAGATTCCGCTTTGGTAGTGGGCGCGGTAAATGATAAAGGTTCAATCGATAGAATAGATGATGAAATTGCATCATATTCTAATTATGGACCAAGAATTGATGATGGCGATGATAACCCTTGGGACGAATTAAAGCCCGATGTTGTTGCACCTGGGTCAAATATTAATGCACCATTGCATGCAGCAGATCCATCAGTCCCAATTCCTGGAGCAGACCCTGTATTGGCAGATGATGGTTATACTGAAAAAACAGG
>CERV01039581.1_pt1 | contig 10338 bp, 8 predicted proteins | sample 530871 | NCBI WGS metagenome assembly CERV01 (sample SAMEA2621045, study PRJEB7988) | marine metagenome | biome: marine biome (ENVO:00000447); feature: deep chlorophyll maximum layer (ENVO:xxxxxxxx); material: "saline water (ENVO:00002010), including plankton (ENVO:xxxxxxxx)" | depth 50 m
AACATGACTAAGTCCGTATGCTATAGGATCTTCCCAAGCTTCAAGGTATTCTCGAAATAGATCTGCATCTAAATTATCTCCATGAACATTAATAACAAAGTCGTTCTTAATCTCGAAAGATACTTGATTTCTTAGATATTGTTTGAACGTCAAATTTACATCACCAACATCCATCACGATCTTTCCATTAATTGTATCCTTCGCTGGAAATGCTAAACATAATCCTCCTGGCCAATGTGCAACTCCCCCAGGATTAACAGTAAAACCTGGAGTACCTCCGCAAGGTGCCCCAGTTAAATCAATCATCAAATCCGTTCCAGCTTTACTAGTAACGTGCATTTTAGTTGCTGAATTTAACAGCTGAATACCAAGCTCAACCTTAGATTGGAGCTCTGCTTGCGGCTCTGTTCTCTCAAGAATTTCTGGGTGCTCATTACAAATCGTAAATAGACGAGTACCACTCTTCTCTATTTCTTCCCATTCCTCCGAATGGATTAAACCTTCGACTGTAATATCAACAATAATCTCAATATGCTTTAGTGCTTCAATTACGTGACGCTTTTGCATTATAGCGTTACAAGCACCAGTTGATTTGACCGGAACAACCGCTGTTTGTTCAGGAGTTGGTAACACGATAGTTGAATATTCAGCGTTCAGCTCGTAACAAGCCAGTGAAGCCAATTTAATCAATACTGGTCTAGATTGACTTTCGGCCAGAACCACCAATTTTGTTCCAGATTTAACCCCATTTAAGCTTAAAGCTCGTTTAAAAGAAGCTATCCACTTCCCTTCAATAATCTCCTGCATCATGTCAATGAACCTCCATATAATTATATTACTTTACTAAACGGTTTAGTAAAGTAATATTTTTACTTAGTAGTTTTACTAATAATTCAAAATGCATTATCATAGATTCTGGAAACTAGAGAAATCTTAAATTGCATGACTACGCCGTCACAGTATAAAGCCTTATTTGCACCCTTAAAAATAGGTCCAGTAACTGCTCCAAATCGTTTTTTTGCATCTCCCCACTCAACTGGACATGGTTGGACGGAGCCCAAAGGCGCGATCGCCCTAAGAGCAATGAAAGCCGAGGGGGGATGGGGAACCGTTGCAGTTGGGTTAACGGAGATTTCACCCAATTCAGATTATGCCAATCATCCTATGGAGCGCATATGGGATGAGGAGGACATACCACGACATCATTTGCAGGTTAATGAGATAAAGAAACACGGCTCACTTTCTGCTATCGAGCTTGGACATGGTGGTATGCAAAGCAGAAACCTAACAACGGGATTACCGATAATAGGCCCTTCAAATTTGAGTGTCTTAAGGCCAGAAATTCCTAGTCAAAGTAAGGCTATGGATCTTACAGACATTAAATTATTCCGAAATGAGCATAAAGCAGCTGTTAAGCGTTCCCTTAAAGCCGGTTATGACATAATTTATGTTTACGCAGCTCACGGACTTTCTATATTAAGTCATTTTTTATCTATCGACACAAATAAGAGATTTGACCAATATGGTGGAACGTTTGAAAATCGAATTCGTTTGTTAAAAGAAATACTGGAAGATACTTTAGAATTGGCTAATGGAAATGCTGCAGTCGCACTGAGATTTAGTGTAGCCGAACCAAATAAACCCAATGGCATATCTCACGAAGAAGAAGGGCGTGATGCAGTTGAGGCTCTTTCAGAACTTCCAGATCTTTGGGATGTGAATTTATCTGGCTGGCCCAAAGATAGTCAAACATCTAGATTCGCTGATGAAGCTTACCAACTCGATTATACTAATTTTGTTAAATCTATTACTTCAAAGCCAGTGGTTGGCGTAGGTCGATTCACGTCACCAGATTTAATGGTCTCATTGATAAAAAATAGGAAATTAGATCTTATTGGTGGGGCCCGTCCATCTATTGCAGATCCATTTCTACCTAGTAAAATCAAAAATAATCAAATTGAAAATATTAGAGAGTGTATAGGGTGTAATGTATGCGTGAGCATGGACGCATATGGGGTGCCTGTAAAATGCACCCAAAATCCAACGATTAGCGAAGAGTGGAGAAAAGGGTGGCATCCTGAAACGCCAGCAATCTCAAGAAAAAAAGAAAAGCATCTTATTATTGGGTCAGGCCCAGCAGGCTTAGAATGCGCTTTAACATTAGCAAACGCAGGACATGATGTAACAGTAGCTGAAACACGAAATGAACCAGGTGGAAGAGTGGCCCAAGAGGCAAGACTTCCAGGATTAAATGCTTGGAACAGGGTCAAAGATTATCGAGTATATCAACTATCTCAGAAAAATAATTCACGAATATTTCTTTCTAGCCACATGTCAATTAACGACATAAAAGAATTTGGATCTGATACCGTGACCTTAGCTACGGGGGCAACGTGGAGAGCTGATTGCGTTGGGTCAACAAATTTCGAACCTATAGAGACAAAGAAGTACACTATTTTAACTCCAGACGATATTATGCTGGAAAAATTTCCCAATTCTACCCTAGACCAATTTATTGTATATGACGATGATCACAATTACATGGCCAGCGTAATTGCTGAGAAATTACTGAATAATGGCCATAACGTCACTTACGTAACCCCGCTTCCTACCGTTTCTACCTGGACACAATACACTTTAGAGCAAGCTGCAATTATAGAGCGGCTAAAATCCTTAGAAATTAAGTTTGCATTAAATTACAAAATTAATCAGAATTTCGAACTTATTAATACCATCGACAATAAAAAACTGAAATTAACATCAGAGCATGTTGTAATTGTGGGTGGACGAATTCCAAATGATCAACTGTTTAGTGATGGCCAGTTGATCAACACAATACAAAATGTTTTCTTGACTGGGGACTGTTTGGTACCCGGAACAATACAGGCGGCGGTATTATCGGGACATCAGACGGCACGAAAAATTCTAGATAGAGATACAGACATTTTGTATTCAAAGCGAGAACAAACAATTCAGTAAAAAAATGTTTACAGAAAAGAAAACTTACCATAACATCAAATATATTATTTAACATGTTAACTATTAAGACATTGCTGAATTGGTAATTTGGAGTAAAAATGAAAAACAATTGACTCTCAATGAACTATTTGTCACCGTTCTTCTTACGCGACGTCAAATGATGGAACTCTATTAAGAATAAAGATTTATAAGGGGAAGAAAATGAATAAAATATATGTAACAATCGCTACTTTAGCGATAGCAGTGACTGGGTTTTTTAACCCCGCGTTTGCTGAATATCCTGAAAAGCCAGTAACTTTTATTGTTCCGTGGCCTCCAGGTGATCTAGAAGACATTCTAACACGAATGATAGCCGAAGATTTTCAAGAAGAATATGGTGTTGCAGCCGCTGTTGTAAATAAACCTGGTGGCGGTGGTGGTCCATTCCCGGGAGCAATAGAAGTAGCGAATGCTCCTGCCGATGGCTATACTATTGGTTCATTTGTGATTGGTGTACCAGTCCTTGGGCATCAAATAGGTATCGAGGAGTTAGCCCCAGCAAAATTTGACCCACTTGGTATTTTTGTGACATATCCATTTGTTATCGCAACAAGCCCAGATGCACCTTATCAAACAATGGATGAATTGGCATCACATGCAAAAACAAATGACGTTTCCTTAGGGCACTTTGGTGCACCACTAATACCTACCAAGATAACTTTAGCTGTTGCAAAGAAAATGGATTTTAACTTCGCTTCTGACGCAGCTTTTGATATGTTAGATTGCAACAGTCTTGCCTCTGGTGATGCAGATGTAATCAACACAACATTAGCACTTTTATTACCCTGTTTGGACAATGTGACTATTTTAGCATCTGTCACAGGATCACGCATTAGTCTTACACCAGACGCTCCAACCGTAACAGAAATTGAGCCTACTTTAACCTCTAATTTGTGGAATGGTCTTTTTGTTCATAAAGACACACCACAAGATGTTAGGGATAAAATAATTGCTGTAGCTTCCAAAACTGTAATGAGCGAAAGAGCTCAAGAAGTTGCAACTAACACTGGTGCTCAGATCTACTGGATGGGTCCAGAAGAATCCGCAGCCATGGTTGCGGCAGATATTGCTCAGGCAGATTATGTAAACAGTTTGCTAGAATAATTTATTGGTAAATACTTTAAGAGGCTGGAGGATGTTCTCCAGCCTCTTATTAATACAATAAAGCGAATATTAATATTATGAAAAATATAAAATCAGGCGACTTGTTATTTGCATTAATATTTTTCATGATCTCAGCATTTTTAATGAGCCAATTACCTGACCAGGTTAAATGGTTTAAGAATACAAAACTCACTTCACAACCAGCACTATGGTGTTCTATTGGCTTAATAGGAATGACAGCTTTTGGATTTATTCATCTATTGCTCAAAATTCGGTTAAATGATTTGAATAGAGAACTAAAAGAGGGTTTAATTTGGATAAGATCAATAGAATTTGCCTGTTGGTTCCTTTTGTACGTGGTACTAGTCCAATATATTGGTTACTTATTAGCTACGTGCATTATTGCGTTCTGTTTGTCATATCGCGTTGGCTATCGAAAAAAAGCTATACTATTATATTCCGTTCTTACGGCTCTATTTATAGTGCTGGGTTTTAAAACCTTTTTAGAAGTAAAAATACCAGGCGGGGTTATTTATGAATATCTTCCTGATACATTAAGAACCTTTATGATTTTAAATTTTTAGTCTGGAATATTAATGGATATTATTTTTTCTGCCTTTGAACTTCTTCTTCGTTGGGATGTTATAATAGCGCTACTCATTGGATCATGTGGTGGTGTGGTTATTGGTGCTATACCTGGGGTAGGACCAGCGGTCGCGATCGCCATTCTTCTACCTGCTACTTTTTCTTTAGAGCCCATTGTAGGCCTAACATTACTTCTAGGTATTTATGGATCCGCTATGTACGGAGGATCTATACCAGCAATTTTGGTTAACACACCAGGAACTCCTGTAAATGCGTTAACGACGTATGATGGTTTTCCTATGACTCAGCGAGGTGAAAGCCGAAGAGCCTTAAGCTTAGCGTACTCAGCTTCCTTTTTTGGAGGAGTTTTTTCAATACTATGTTTGATTTTTTTATCACCAGTGTTGGCAATTATAGCGCCAATGTTTGGTTCGCGAGAGATTTTCTTAGCAGCACTTTTAGGAATAATACTTGTAATAACGGCACATCGTGGTCAAATGTTTGCAGCTGCTATGATGGCTAGCTTAGGAATCTTCATTCAAACCATCGGCATGGAGCCAATCAAATATTCGAAGCGATTCACTTTTGACCAAAGTTGGTTAACTGGGGGTTTAAACTTAATAGTTATCGTTCTAGGCCTTTTTGCTATTTCACAAGCTATTTTACTATTAGTACAAAAAGATAAAAGAGCAGAAGCCGTCAAAGTTAAAGGTGGCCTTTTCCAAGGATTAAAAGAGCTTGGCAAGCATAAAAGAATTGCATCCGTAGCCTCTAGTTTTGGTGTCATGATGGGCATGATACCAGGTGTTGGGGAATTTACATCCCAATTTTTATCATACACTTACGCGCAAAGAAGCTCAAAAACACCTGAAAAATTTGGAAAAGGGTCTACAGAAGGCTTAGTTGCCTCAGAAGCTGCTAATAATGCAGTTCCAGCAGCAGCAATGATCCCATTATTAGCTTTAGGCATTCCAGGAGAAGCATTAACAGCAATGATGCTCTCTGTATTTTATGTACATAATGTAATACCTGGACCAAACCTTTTTCAAAATCATCTAGATTTTGTTGTTGCTCTGTATATTTCACTTTTAATATTAAACGTCCTAGTTTTAATATTTTTATTATTCTCAACAAACTCTTTATTAAAAGTCATTCAAATACCAAGTCGGTTTCTGGGAATGAGTATTCTAATTTTAAGTTTTGTTGGTGTTTATAGCCTACGCAATAGCTTTACTGACTGCGCTGTTGCTGCTGGTTTTGGCATTTTTGGATTTATTCTAAAACGAGTGGACTTACCGATTGTCCCAATAATACTAGGCATGGTTCTTGGGGAAATAATGGAAGGAAAGCTTAGGACCTCAATGATGAAAGTTAAAGATCCGATTGATTTTATTAACAGACCTATCGCATTCATTCTATTTATGTTGATAATCTTAATAATTTTACTTCAAGTTAGAACATTGTGGAAAAGCTTTAAAAATAAATAGGAAAACTATGTTAAACCAAAAACAAATTGACAGTTATCGTGATAAAAAAATTTCACCTCAAAAACTTTTTATTGATGGTGCTTGGATTGACGGGTCAGGTGATGATTTTGAAATTGTTTCCCCCATAAATGGAAAAAAATTTACATCCATAAAAAGAGCCACCGTTTCTGATATGGAAATGGCGATTAAAGCTGCACGAATGTCTTTTGATAATGGTTCCTGGTCAAATATGGCTCCAACACAACGAAAAAAAGTTTTACACAAGCTAGCCGATCTTATAGAACGTGATGCCCTAGAACTAACCGTCCTAGGTGTAAGAGATAACGGAACAGAAATAAATATGGCAATAAATGCTGAGGCTGGCTCTGCTGCGGGAACTTTTAGATATTACGCAGAGTGCATTGATAAAGTTTATGGTGAAATAGCCCCAACTGCTAATGATGTCCTTGGATTAATTTATAAAGAGCCTGTAGGTGTTGTCGGGGCCATTGTTCCTTGGAATTTTCCCTTGATGATTGGCGCTTGGAAAATCGCTCCAGCGTTAGCTGCAGGTAATTCTATCGTCTTAAAACCTGCTGAAACCGCGTCACTATCACTGTTAAAACTAGCTGAACTAGCTGCTGAAGCTGGGGTTCCAGATGGCGTGTTAAATGTTGTTACCGGCCAAGGCTCAGTTGTTGGAAAAGCTATGGGTTTATCGATGGAAGTTGATGTTCTAGCATTTACTGGATCCGGGCCTACAGGGCGTAGGCTTTTAGAATATTCTTCTCAATCTAATATGAAAAGATGTTATTTGGAATTAGGTGGTAAATCTCCAAATATTATTTTTTCTGATGCGCCGTCTCTAGAGCAAGCAGCCAAAGTATCCGCTATGGCAATTTTTAGAAACTCTGGACAAGTATGCGTGGCGGCCTCTCGGTTAATTATAGAAGATAGTATTCATGATGATTTCATTAAATCCGTAATTGAAAATGCAGAAGAACTACAAGTTGGAAACCCCTTAGATATTACCTCTGATATAGGAGCCATAAACTCAGAAACTCAATTAATTAGTAATTTACAATTTGTTGATATTGCCAAAACAGAAGGCTCTCAGATCGCAATAGGCGGACATCAAATATTAAAAAATACTGGGGGATATTACATGGAACCCACCGTTGTAACCAATGTAAAGCCCAATAGTACATTATTTAAAGAGGAAGTATTTGGACCTGTATTAGCAGTCTCAAGATTTAAAACAGAGGAAGAGGCTGTTAAACTAGCTAATGGCACGGAATTTGGCCTTTCAGCAGGAATTTGGACGTCAAATTTAGCAAAAGCGCATAAGATGGTCTCAAAGGTCAAAGCTGGTGTTGTTAATGTAAATACTTATGGTGGGGCAGATGTTACGGTTCCATTATCCGGGGTTAAGCAATCTGGAAACGGGTCTGATAAATCTCTTCACGCATTAGATAAATATATTAATTTAAAAACTGCATGGATCCAGTTATAGTTTAAAAATCATTCAACATTATGTTCAAAAAACCGCGCAATAGCCTCAGAAAAATTTAAAGTATGAGCTGACATTTTCATCGAGGAAAATGCTTTTTTAATCACTTTTTTTTCCAAGTCATTCTCTAATTCTATTATCAATGCATTGACAAAATCTTCTCGCATTTCTGGATGATATTGTGTCGTAAAAATATTATTTCCCAAAGTAAAACCAGCGACATCGCATCCTTCAGACTTAAATAATAGTTCCGCTCCATTTGGCAGCTTAGCTACTTGCTCTGTATGGGCTGAATATAATAAGGTATTTGTCTCTAAGCCATTCATCCAAGTTTCACGCCTGACCACATTCGTTTCAACAAGACCCAGAGACCAACCGTCGGGATTTTTAACAATCTCAGACCCAAAGGCCTTTGCAATTACCTGATGGCCAAAGCACGAGCCAAATAGTGGAATGTTTAGTTGCGCTGTTTTCTTTACAATATTTATAAGTGAGCTAACCCATAAATCTTTGTCATTTGCTGATGCAGGACTACCAGTGATTATTATCCCATCAAATATATTTAAAGACTGGGGGAACACATTATGTGTAACATTGAAAGCTTCAAACACCCAATCAGGCCTGATACTTCCTAATATATCGATAAATTTTTGATCATCTGTAGGATGATTTGATGCAAATTCACTTTCATCCGTATTTGCCATTAAGATTGCAATATACAAATTTTAAACCCCTTTGATTAATCGCAATTACTTTTATATACGTTCAAAGCCTCTAAAATATCATGTGGTAACTTTATAGATTTGTGACTTTCCAAATCGGTTGCAACTGTTATCAAATGACCTCTAAACCTCTCTACATCATTATTAAACGCATGAAGATTTAAAGATAATGATGAGGTTCCAATTCTATTTATCATTGGACATATTTCTAGCTCATCTCCCAAAAAACACGGTTGAAAAAAATCGGCACTAGCTTTTACATATCCTAAGCCAGTTCTTCGGTCTCCAATAATTTCATAATAATTAATACCGAGACAAGATGAATACCATTCTTCCACAGTAACGTTTAATAAATCAAATAACTTTGGAGTATACGCTATGCCTGCAGGATCACATTGACCATGCCTTATTGTAGCCTTAAATCCCCAGCATTTCTTTGAGAGATCTTTTTTTGATATAGGTACTAATCTATCAGATGATTTATTTTTATTGTGATCCATGGTTCACCCTTTTTTAATCATTTTATAAATTTTAGTTTTTTGTCTATACACTCACCTAAGAATATGTATCCCTATAAAGGCAATTTTTAAATGGCAAATTAAAAATATTTTTGTAAAATAAACTAAGATTTTATTTAAACATTTATTACAAATATAACATTGATAAGAACCGTTATATAAGCTTTGGGAGTTTAAAAATGACTGAAATTGATCCAAAAGATGATATTTTAGGTCGGGCTAGAGTAAGAGATAATGACGAATTAAAAGAATATTATGATGAATTAGCCAATATTGATACTGGTGCACTATGGACTGTAGCAAATGATATTGAACCATGGGAACCAACACCGAAGTCAGCGCCAATTATATGGCGACATTCAGACTTAAGAAAGCAAGTTTTAAGAGCAATCGATTTAGTTAGACCTGAAGATGCTGGTAGAAGAGTTGTTTATCTAAGAAACCCTAAAAGACAAGATGTCAGCGCAGCATGCGGATGGTTGTTTTCTGGACTTCAGGTTATGAAAGCCGGTGAAAAAGCAGGTGCACACCGCCACGCTGCTTCAGCATTAAGATTTATCATGGAAGGCGAAGGCGCTTACACAATTGTTGATGGTCATAAAGTTGAATTGGGGGGAAAAGATTTTGTAATTACTCCAAATGGCACTTGGCATGAGCATGGCATATCTGATGAAGGGACAACTTGTATTTGGCAAGATGGGCTTGATATTCCACTAACAAACGCTTTGGAAGCAAATTTTTATGAAGTTCATCCAGATGACTACCAATCAACCAATTTACCAACTAATGATAGCCCATTTTCTTATGGCGCTCCGGGTTTAATGCCAGCTCTGGATAAATGGGACAAACCTTACTCTCCTCTTCTAAAATTTTCCTGGGAGCCAACATATGAAGCATTATTAAATTATGCTAAAGTAACTGACGGATCCAATTACGACGGAATAATAATGCGTTATATAAATCCTCAATCAGGAGATGACCCCATGCTTACAATGGGCGCTCAAATGCAAATGCTTCGTCCATCAGAACATACCAAATCCCATCGGCACACTGGTAATGTTATTTATCAGGTGGCAAAAGGAAGTGGTTATTCAATTATTGATGGTCGTCGTTTTGATTGGACTGAAAAGGATATATTTTGTGTTCCAAGTTGGACTTGGCACGAACATTGTAACAATGACGGAAATGACGACGCTTGTCTATTTTCATTCAATGATTTTCCAGTGATGAAAAAACTTGGATTCTACAAAGAACAGGCCCTGTCCGAGAATGACGGACACCAAACTCTAACAACATAAAATAGCAAGGTAAAATTATGAAATTAGTCACCTATCGCTCAAAAAAAGTATCCGAAGCGCGAATTGGCGTTATAAGTAATGGACAAATTGTAGATATTTTTCAATTAGGTCTGGAAA
>CERV01050558.1_pt1 | contig 10334 bp, 13 predicted proteins | sample 530871 | NCBI WGS metagenome assembly CERV01 (sample SAMEA2621045, study PRJEB7988) | marine metagenome | biome: marine biome (ENVO:00000447); feature: deep chlorophyll maximum layer (ENVO:xxxxxxxx); material: "saline water (ENVO:00002010), including plankton (ENVO:xxxxxxxx)" | depth 50 m
AAATGGTCTCGCGTACAAAAAGATACATTCGCTTTTGTTAATGCACCGCTTTGCAACTCTTCAACGCTCTGCATTCCTTTTCGATTCATTACCCTAGTTACGTTTGGAAATAAATAAAAAGTAGTTCTGGGAGCTGAAATATCAATTCCATCAATAGCATTTAATCCTTTGACAGCTGCATCTCTGCGATCTCTTAGTTTGTTTAATATTTCAATTGATCCGGTTTGATCTCCATTTAATGCTTCAACCATTGCATTTTGGATAAAATGAGTAGTACAAGACTCAGCGTTTACATTAAACTTTGCAATGCGCTTAATAATTTCTTTTGGGCCAATTGATCCACCAACTCTCCAACCAGTCATAGCAAACTTTTTAGAAAAAGTATAGAGAATTACCGTTCTTTCTTTCATGCCAGGTATTGAAACAATTGACTTGGCTTCACCTTCATAAATAATCTCAAAATATGCCTCATCAGAGAGCACCCATAAATCATTTTCAATTGCAATTTGAGCAATATCGTTCATTTCACGCTCAGAGGATTCAGCAGATATTGGGTTTTGATAATTATTATAGATAATTGCAACTGTTTTATCATTTATTGAATTTTTAAACTTTTCAATATCAATATCAAAACCTGAATCTGTTTGGGTATATGAGTAAGGAACCGCTCTTCCTCCTTGATATTCAATTTGAGATTCGTAGATAGGATATCCGGGATTGGGATATAAAATTTCGTCGCCAGGATTTAAAATAGAGCTTATAAATTTTCCAATTGTTGGCTTACCTCCAGGCTGAACAGCAACATTATCAGGGTCATAATTAACCCCTCTTTTTAATCCAACATCATTAGCAAGGGCTTCTCTTAGAGAAAAAATACCCTCTGATGGACAATAACCTGTTAGTCCGTCTTTAATACTCTTTATCGTAGCTTCAACAATGTTTTCAGGGGTAGGCAAATTGATATCACCTAAATGAAATGGATAAACTTTATTGCCTTTTTCTGCCCATTCTTTTGCCTGAGCAGAAACAGCAAACGCAGTTTCTGTTCCTAGATTTTGAAGTTGATCTGAATATTTCATTTGCTAAGACATCCTTCTTAATGTTTCTCGGATAATATCTTCCAATTTATCAAAAATCTTACCTTCTTTTTTAATGTCTGTGAAGGCTTTTGAAATATGATTGTCTTTGTACCCTAAAGATTTAAGAGCATTTTTGGCATCTTTCATCATTGGTGTATCTGATTCATCAGAAAAAACTAGATCATCATCTCCATCTTCAATGATTGAAAATTTTTCTTTTAATTCAACAATGATTCTTTTAGCAGTTTTGGCTCCTATTCCAGGAATAGATGTTAAGGATTTAACATCAGAATTGATAATTTTTTGCTTAAACTCGTTAGGAGTAGTTCCTGATAAAATATTCATTGCAGACCTCGGCCCAATTCCACTGATAGTGTTTAGATTTAAAAACAATGCTCTTTCAGATGCATTTTCGAAAGCGTAAAGGTTCAATATATCTTCTTTAACATGCAAATGCGTAAGTAAAGTTATTTTTTGATTTAATTCAGGGAGCTTTTCAAAGGTAGCGATAGAAACGCTTAGATTGTAAGTAATGCCTCCAATCTGTATTTGGGCACTAGTCGGACTTTTGGCCATTAAAACTCCGGATATTGATTCGATTAAACTCATAAATACTTATTTTGGTTAATGTGACATAATCCTATTGCAAGAGCATCAGTGATATCCAACGAAGAAATATTTTTGTCAATATTTAGAATCTTTTCAACCATGTATTTAACTTGCTTTTTTGACGAGGAACCATTTCCTGTAACAGATTGCTTTACCTTGCGTGGCGCATAAACCATAGAAGAAATTCCTTTAGATGCAGCAGATAACAACAGTACACCCCTAGCCTGACTTAAAAGAATAACTGATTTTACATTTTGACTATAAAATGAATCTTCAATGGCCATAGACATAGGACTGAATTTATCAATTAAATCATTCATATGGCTATTTAAATACTCAAGCCTATTTGGAATTGATTCTTTGACAGGTGGAGTTATGAGACCGTAGGCGACTACTTTTATTTTGCTTCCTTTGTAATCAAGAATAGCAAATCCAGTGTTATTTATTCCAGGGTCTACACCAATTATTCTTTGAATGCTATTCAAAAGGGCTAACTAAAAAGTCTTCAAGAAATTAAATGAAAGTTTGATGCTATATTTTGAACATCATCATGCTCTTCAAGTTTGTTCATTAAATTAAGAAGCTTTGAAGATTTTGACTCAGGAACCTCAATAATATTTTTGGGTACCATTTCAATTTTTGATGAAATCAATTCGTATCCTTTTTTCTCAAGACCTTCTGCTATTTCAGCCGTGAGAGAAGGATTTGAAGTAACTATAAAATCAGAATCATCTTTACTAAAATCTTCTGCTCCTAGATCAAGCGCATCGTTAAATAAATTTTCCTCATTTATGGATTCAGTTTTAATAATTATCTGACCAAGCTTTTCAAACATCCAAGAGACGGATCCATTCTCCCCTAAATTTCCACCAAATTTAGCCATAAGGTGTCGTATTTCAGCAACAGTCCTATTCTTGTTATCTGTTAAAACTTCCATTGTGATCGCTACACCTTCTGGCCCAAAACCTTCATAAGATAATTCTTCATAGTCTACACCCTCAAGCTCACCTGCCCCTTTTTGGACATTTCTGGAAATTGTATCACTGGGCATATTCGCAGCTTTAGCCGTTGAAATAGCTTGACGTAAACGAGGATTGGCCTCAGGATCACTGCCACCCGTTTTTGCAGCAACCATTAGTTCCTTTATAATTTTTGTAAAAACCTTTCCCCTTTTAGCATCTTGAGCAGCTTTTTTATGCTTAATATTTGCCCATTTACTATGACCAGCCATAACTCAACCCTTATTTTGGTTATTAATAAGTGTTTTGATTTTTTCAACTAAAAATGCAGGGGGCCTTTTAGGTTTTCCGCTTTTATCTATAAAGCCATGCATTGTACTTCCATTAGCTATAACTGACTTATCATGAGCTAAAACTTCGTAATCTATATTTAAACGAGCAGTTGGTATTTCGGATATCGATGAAATAATTATCAATTCATCTTCAAATTTAGCGCTTTTCCTATAATCACACGTTGCTTTTACAACTGGTAAAAATATATCATTTTTTTCGATATCCTTAACTGCAATGCCGATGGAACTTAAAAGCTCTGTTCTTGCCGATTCAAAAAATTCAAAATATCTCGAATAATAAACAATGCCCATTTGGTCTATATCTTTGTAATATATTTTGATTTTATAAGAATGAACTATCATTTGCTCTCAGAAATTTTACCCATTTTTTCATAACGCGCGATTCGCTGATCTAAAAAACCTTCCGGATCTACCGATTTTAGCTTATCTATTTCAGATAAAATTGAATCTTTTAAAGACTTAACAGTTTTATTGAATTCTCTGTGCGCTCCCCCTACAGGCTCTTTAATTATCTCATCGCATATTTCCATTTTAACAAGATCTTCCGGGGTAACCTTCATTGCATCAGCAGCTTCAGGAGCCTTAGCGGCGTCACGCCATAAAATCGATGCGCATCCTTCTGGACTGATAACAGAATACCATGTATTTTCAAGCATAAACATTTTATCGCATACACCTACTCCCAAAGCTCCGCCGCTTGCGCCCTCTCCAATAACAACTGCAATTATGGGAGTTTTCAAACTAGACATTTCAAATAAATTTCGAGCAATCGCTTCACCTTGCCCTCTTTCTTCTGCTCCAATCCCAGGGTAAGCTCCAGGAGTATCGATTAATGAAATAACAGGGAGATTAAATTTTTCAGCTAATTTCATTACACGCAGTGCTTTTCGATAACCCTCAGGTCGCATCATGCCGAAATTTCTGTAAATATTTTCTTTTGTATTTTTACCTTTTTGTTGCCCTAAAAAAGCAACTTTGACATCATCAATAGACCCTAGACCGCATACAATTGCAGAGTCATCACCAAAATAACGATCTCCATGCAATTCAACAAAATTTGGCGATAGGGACATAATATAGTCCATTGAAAGAGGGCGCTGAGGATGCCTTGCTAGCTGAACTTTTTGCCAGCGTGTTAATTTTGAAAAAATTTTCTTTAAGCACTCTTCTCTTTCGGAGATTAAAATCGAGAGCTCTTCTGATTGTCCGCCTGAACCTCCTTCAATCTCAAGAATCTTCTGATCTATCTCTTTGAGTGGTTGCTCAAAATCTAGGTAATAATTAGACATATAATATTTATAAACTTACTATAAAATAATCATTTTCATAATGAATGAAATATTATTTATTGAGACGAAAAATCCTCCATAATCGTAATCTCCAAACCATCCAAACAGCCTCAAACATTATAGACTTACTCATTTTAGACTCACCAACGGTTCTATCAATAAAAATAATTGGATGCTCGGTAAGTTGAAATCCTTTGTGCCAGGCTCTAAAATTCATCTCTATTTGAAAAGAATAGCCAGAAGATCTAACATCGTCAAAATTTATGGCATTTAATACCTTCGATGACCACACCTTAAATCCACCAGTTGCATCTTTAATTGGCATGCCGGTAACTACTCTGGAATATATATTTGCACCATAACTCAGAAATAATCTTTTGAGTGGCCAATTAATAACACTAACACCATTGATATATCTGCTACCTATCACTAAATCATTTTCTTTTAACAGGTTAATCATTGGAGATATTTCTTTGGGATGATGCGACATATCAGCATCCATTTGGACTATTATTTCATAATTTTTATTTAAAGCCCATTTAAAACCAAAAAGATAAGCTTTCCCGAGTCCATCCTTAATACTTCTAATCTCTAAAAACAAATTAGGATAATTTGATTGCAGTTTTTTTACAATTTGCGCTGTCCCATCAGGTGAACTATCGTCCACTATTAACAGATGAGCATCAGGGTTTCTACTAAAAACTGTTTCAACAAGCGTTGAAATATTTTTGCTTTCATTGTAGGTGGGTGATATAATTAATGTTTTCATCCTGATAAATTTACGAAGATTCATTGCCTTCTAAAACAGTCATATTATGGTAAAATTAGTGATTTGAGTCAGGTTATTTTAGTCTTGTGGCCCAGGTTTGAAATTTAGTTAGGTTTAAGTCGCAATTTTTCAAAGTTAAGTCTCTTATTAAATGAACCGGACTTCCTCCTCCACCCACCCTTGAGTTTTCGCTAGATATGGTTAGGCATAAATTTTTACTGTTCTCCAAAAAAATATTTCCATTAATACTTAAAACAAATTTTTGAAGATCACTTTTTAAACACGATTCTAGCTTAATACTAGAAGAAGGGTTCATATTTTCTGCTTCCAAACAAACATCAAAGCCTGGCATATAAAATTCACCAATATTAATTCTATCAAAACTAAACCCTTGATCAATGGCTATACTTCCTTGATAGGAATAGCAAGTATGCGCTTGAAGTCCTTTTTTTATATCAGCGGACTCTTTATAGCCTTTGATATCTAAACAAAAGCCTCTTGGCTCATCCAAAGAGTCAACTAAATAAATTTCAACTACACTAGCTTGAGGATAGTATACAGTTTCGTCCTCTTGCGATATTTTATCATTACACGATGATAGAATCAAGAAGACATAGATCAAAGAGCTTATGTATGATTTACTGATAATTGTAATTTGTAGTTTATTTTAAAAATAAATGTTAAAAGTTAAATTATGAAAATTAATTTGTAAATTTTAATTACAATTTTTGTTTTTTGTGAAGTGTTAAACTAAATATTAGGAGAAATATTAATGTCAAATGTAAATGATCAAGCACCAAGTTTTGAACTTAAAAATACAAAAAAAGAACCGGTTTCGCTTGATAGCTACAAAGGTAAAACTGTTGTATTAGCGTTTTATCCAGGAGCTTTCACTGGAGTCTGCGATACTGAAATGTGCACCTTTAATGATAATCTTTCAAAACTTAACGATTCAAACGCTGTTGTTTTAGGGATTAGCGTGGATTCGCCATGGGCAAACGGAGCATTTAAAGAAAAATACGGTATTGAATTTGAGCTTTTGTCAGACTACGACAGAAATGTTGTTACCGCTTACGATGCGACTTTCACAGGCTTAGGTGGTTTAGATGGCTATATTTCTGCTAATAGAGTTGTTTTCATTCTTGATTCTGAGGGTATTATTCAATACAAATGGGTGGCAGAAAATCCAGGAGTAGAGCCAAATTATGACGAGGTAATTGAAAAGGTTAATGGGTTAGCCTAGTCAGTATTTTTCTCCAGCACATCATGTATGTGCTGGAGAAAGTTTCTTCTGATAAAATTCGTTTTATTTTTTAATCGAAAATTTAGAGTGTCTCGCTAAACTTTTTTGTGTCAAATACTGGTACTTCTTAGCCTTGCGAAGGTTTGGCGATTTTGAAAATTCAAGCTCCCAAACCATTTTGATTTCATCAAGACTACCGTAATCAAGACCGTACTGACCTTCAAACATTTCAAGGCAATAATCCTCTTCAAATTCACACATATTAAATTCGTTCAATAGTTTTAGATTGTCATTTTCAATCTCATAGGTATAGGCAACTTGATAAAGCCAAGTGCCCTGTCCAATACCTGGACCACCGCCAGCATCTGGCCAGACATCATCGTACCGGTAGGTTACTACAATCATGTCGTCCTTCATTTCCCATTCGGCTACTGTTGAATCAACATATACATTGGACCAGCCACTTGGGTTCTGCTGTTCTTCAAAAGTATATACCTCGACCCACTTTCCATCTTCCTTAATATGTATTGCCCATGAGCCGTAATCCCACGAAATATCTCCATCGTAGCTCATAATCTCCGTTGAGGTATTGGCTGGAATATCAATAGTAGAGTGGGTAAGCGTTCCAGTAATAGTAAGTGTTGAATCCCGGCTATCAACAAGCTGTTGAGCAGGAACTGTAAGTGTTTTTCCATCATAATTATAATCAATATCTTGAGACACTTCAAAGTAGACGCCATCATTTGTATATGCAGTGAAATGATCATCATTGTAGTCAAAATAACCCGAATCTCCCGGTTGATCAATATTTACTCCTTGCGGGTAATTATTTAAACTCAAAGATATAAAAGAATTGTTATTTAATTCAGAACCTTGAAACATCGACATCCAATTATAATTAGTCACAAATACATTGGATGCGTTATTATAATTATCAAAGTAGCCTTGCATAAATTTTAACTCACCATTTATAAACCCAGATACGTTAACACTACCATCAGCTTCTGACATTTGATCAACAAAATTTTGATCTGAATTGGTTGTTATTACCATAGAGTAGTTCCATGCATTTAAACTGGATCCGCCAAGCTGATCAGCAGAGCGACCAGCTGTCACCCTGTTAAGTGATTGTGGCATATACCAAACACCAACTACTTCATCAACCGCAGAAGCATCTTCTTCGCAGGCAGTAAAGATAAATGACATTAAAATGGATAAAATTATTTTTTTCATTAAAAATGACCTTATTTGTTAAACAACTTAAGCAGTTTTAAACTTCTTCTAAATTATCTTCTAAAAAATTACGCTTACTTATTCCAATCTGATGTAAAAATAAATTCACGCAAACCGTAATAAGCCACAAAAATAATTATCCAAATATTTGAAATGCTTAATCCCTGTGATAGCATAAGTCCAGACCATATTCCAATCATGAGCATCGCTAAAAGCTTCCATCTAGGAAGTACTTTTTTCTTTTTAAACCAAGACAGCATTAGTTAAATCGATTTAAAGCCCATCCAATAGCTGCTCCTGATATACCATACATAATTGCTGAAAGCGCTACATCAACAGCAACATAACCTGGATCAAAAAGATTCGGCATCATTGCCATCCATTGGGTATTGATAAATAACCATTTTGCAGCGCCAAACCAAGCACCTGTGACTGCGCCTGCTTTTAAACTATCAACTCCCATTCTATCATAAATATATACCATCACAAACATATAAAAAATGCCTCCAAGCATAGCCGGTGCCATATTAGGTGGAAATGTTATAACGTCTGGATATTTTTCTACAATTGATGCGAAGTGGCCTTTGTGAAATAATTCAAAGGTGATTCCTCCAACAAGCCCCATAGAAAAAAATCCTAGGACTCCTGCGATTCCTAGCTTTTTAAAGTTCATACTTTACTCCTTGTTTTATTTTCAATTAATTTTTAGAAAATTCTTTTACCGTATCAAATGAAAGATGGTCGCTTGTATCTTTTGCATAATATACTCTCTCTACAACTCCATCTTTGCTAATTAAGATATCTACTGGTACTGTTGAAAAACTACCTTTAGGAATTATAGATGGTATGTAACCTTTCGTCATCGCAAATAAGAGTCTATGAATACGAATAGTCGTACCTTTGAGAAACTTAAAAAAAGATTTCTCAACAGAATATTTATTAAAATATGTATTTTGTTCATCTGCGAGTATCCAAAATGGAGCATCATGCTTATTTGTGTATTTTTTTAAATTTTCAAGTGGTGAATCAAATATTGCGACCATTTTAAAATTATCACCAAGCTCATCATATCTTCTAACCATCTCATTAATACGCAGATTGCAGAATGGGCAGCTAGCAAAGCGGTAAAATGTTATTAAGGCTTTTTTACCTTGAAGTTCTTGCATAGTAAAATTTTTACCTTCAATCGATGGTAAATTTAAAGATGAAATTTTATCACCTTGCTTTAATCTCATAATATTGTCCCCTTTTTAAGCTATGTAATTATTGAAAAAAAATGCAAAAATAAACACTCAAAATTAACGATGAATACTTGTTTAATAAAAGCAGGATACTTACTAAGAATTAATTTTTCAAGTATTCTTTTGGTATATTCAGTTCAATTTGTAATATAATTTTATAACTTATCTTTAAAAAATCGAAAGGATAAAACATGGCATTGCCAGTATTATATGAAATTGCAAAAGATTATAAAGATGCATTAGAAGAACTAACAGATATTGAAGACGAAGCGGTAGTTGATACACTTGAGGGCCTTAAGGGTACTTTAGAGACTAAATCAGAAAATATTATCAAATATACTCAAAACTTAAATGGCACTATTGATGCAATGAAAGAAGCTGAAAAAAATATGGCGGAACGCAGAAAAAAATTAGAGAAAAAAGTGTTGGGTATTAAGCAATATGTAAAAAATGTAATGGAGGAAAATCAAATTAATAAAATTGAAACAGTCCATTTTGATCTAAGTATTCGCAAAAATCCTCCAAAAGCAGTTATTGAAGACCAACAAATGATACCTAAAGATTTTGTAGATACCCAAGTGATTGAAAAAGTAAATGTCAATAAAGTTAAAGAAGAGCTAAAAAAAGGCGCTTCTGTTCAAGGTGCTAGATTGGTACAAGAAACCAGGCTAGATATTAAATAAATAAATGTGCGAAGGAATTTCATGAGAAAACTATTATTGCTTATTTTCATAACAGGTATTGCTTCATCAGAGTCGATTACCAATAAAACCAAAAATATGAAGAAATTAAGCGGATTCTTTGATATGTACTGGGAGAATACATCGGGAAAACTTTGGCTTGAGATAAAAGATTTTGATAAAGAATTTTTATATGTGAACTCATTATCCGCTGGTATTGGGTCAAATGATATCGGTCTTGATCGTGGACAACTGGGAAGCGAAAGGATAGTTTTCTTTAAGCGCTTCGGGCCTAAGGTGTTAATGATACAACCTAATTACTATTTTAGAGCAACTACAAAAGATAGTAAAGAACGTAAGTCTGTAGCAGATGGTTTTGCTAAATCGACATTATGGGGTTTTGAAGTTACAGCTGAGCAGAATGGAAATGTTCTTATTGATGTAACTAATTTTTTTCTACGCGATGCACATGGAGTTGCAGAGCGATTAAAATCACAAAAAATGGGTAATTTTTCCGTAGACGAATCACGCTCTGCAATAAATTTGGAAGAGACATTAAGTTTTCCCAAAAATAGCAATGTTGAAGCAGTAATAACCTATGTTGGGACAAATCCTGGAAAATATGTTCGTCAGGTTACCCCGACACCGAGTGCTATAACGGTTCGCCTTCATCATTCGCTAGTTGAACTTCCTGATAAAAATTATACACCTAGAAAGCACGACCCTAGAGCAGGGTTTTACCCTCTTAGTTTTCAGGATTATTCTGTTGAGCTAGATGAATCTATCTATATCAGATACATTCAGCGGCATCGACTAGAAAAAGAAAATCCTAGCGCTCAAAGAAGCAGAGCAAAAGAACCAATAGTTTATTATATTGAT
>CERV01071347.1_pt1 | contig 10231 bp, 8 predicted proteins | sample 530871 | NCBI WGS metagenome assembly CERV01 (sample SAMEA2621045, study PRJEB7988) | marine metagenome | biome: marine biome (ENVO:00000447); feature: deep chlorophyll maximum layer (ENVO:xxxxxxxx); material: "saline water (ENVO:00002010), including plankton (ENVO:xxxxxxxx)" | depth 50 m
TGCAATTAAAGATCCTGATGTGATTGCTAATGAAAATACCCTAGTATCTAACAGACTATATGACGGAACTGCCTTGCAGCTTGATTTTGGATATTCTAAAAAGGGAATTGGGTTAAATACGACATTTAGAAGACTCGAAAATTTTAATTTCTATAGCGATAGGCTGGCAGAAGGCAATATCTACAATCAAAAGACATTAAGCTTCACTCCTACTCTTAGCAAGCAACAAGACTATCTATTAACTAATATTTATGTATACAATTCACAACCTAGACTGGTAATGAATTCTATTGAGAAAAGATCCGGTGAAGTAGGTTTCCAAAATGATTTTTACTACACCTTTAATAAAGATAATTTCCTTGGAAAATATAAAACAAAAATTGCTTTTAATTTTTCATACTGGAGCGGCATAGAATCCTCATTTAATGAAGACAACTCATACAATGTAAAATTTATTGGAAAGGGACCTAGATATTACAGGGATTTAAATCTGGAAATTAAAAATAGGTGGAATTCTAAATTAAGAACAGCCATAACCTTTTTGGATGTGATTGTAGACAAAGGAATTACCTTAGGTGGACCCCTTGGAGTTCAAGGAGATATCAAAGCAAAAGTTGGAGTTATTGAAGCAAATTATCTTCATGCTAACGGAAAATCTTCTAGAGGAGTAGTTCAACATCTTTGGACTAAAAATGATAGAAAAAACTGGCTAGGTCTTGTATATGAATATGGAATTTCATCAACTGTAAATGTATTTATTTCAGATGGGTGGAATTATGGAGGTGATGATAAAACACATTACTACAACCTAGGTGGTAGTTATTCAAAAAACAGCACTAGAATAAGCCTAAACTATGGAAGACAAAGAGGTGGACTTATATGTATAGGTGGAGTTTGTAGATTTGTACCAGAAAGCAACGGGTTTAATCTAAATCTTACCCATTCTTTTTAATTCAAGATTATTTTCTTAGATATTAAATTACCATTTTCTTCTATAAAGTTTAGCAAATATAAATGGTTTGATATCATTGATGAATTAATGTAATTATCTCCTATTTCAATTTCCTTTTCTAAAATTAAAGATCCTCTTACATCATATATATTAAGTTGATATTGTTTTTCGGAATGAATTTTTAATCTGCCATTAGAGTGAGATATTGCCCCTTGAATCTGATTAAGATCATCAAGGCTTAAAGTTGAAGAATAATAATACCCTACGTGAGTGTAGGTGATTAATTCTGCTTGGGAAACAACTTCATTTCCATCTTGATCAACCATGTAAAACCTAAAGCTATATTCTACAGGCGTATTTCCATCACCAGGATCTTGATTGTAAAAGTGATCTCCAGATGATGCTTGAGTTTCACCTGGTGCAATAGTCACAAACATATTAGACGGATAAGATTCATTTAAGGCTATGCCATTATAACATTCTCCAAAACATAATTCCATTGAACTTCCGTCTGTTCCAGACATGCTTGTAAGCTCTACCTTAACATTAATGTCTTCACTAGTATTATTTCTTATATAAAACCCAAAAGATGCATTTGGATAGGTAATTTCTGAAAATTCAAGCACTTGATTATCATCTATAACAACACCATCAGTTGATTCCAAAGATAGAGCATATACAACCTGAGAATAAGAGAAAATAGTGGTCAAAAAAAGTGCTATAAAAAGAAATATTTTAGAATTATTCATGAGTTTAAGATTTAGTATCTGTAACAAAAATAAACAAATCTCCTTATATTTGAACAAAATCAATCGATATGAAAAAAAATTACATATTAATCTTTATTCTATTATTATCATCTATAGGTTATGTTTCAGCTCAAACAATCGTTTCAACAACAGCTGAAAATAAAAATGCAATAATAGAAGAATCTACTGGAATCCATTGCTCTTATTGTCCAGATGGTCATGCCATTCTAAATCAGGTAGTTGACCAAAACCCAGATGATGTTTTTGTAATTAAATTTCATGAAGGTGGTTATGCGTGGGATTGTGATCCAAATGGAGGTCATGATTTTAATAATACACTTGCAAATCAATTAGGGACTATGGGTGCAGCTAGTGGTCAACCTTCAGCTTCAGTTAATCGTCAGGTTTTTTCTAATTATTCAATGACTGGTGGAACTGCAATGAGTAGAGGGTATTGGTCTTCTGCAATTTCTCAAGTTTTACAAGAGAGCGCTTATGTTAATGTTGGTCTTGAAGCAGAGTTAGCTGGTAATGTTCTAACAATTCATGTAGAGGCTTACTATACAGCAAGTAGTCCTCAATCAACTAATTATTTACATGTTGCAATAATGCAAGACGAGACTGTTGGTCCACAATTGGGGGCAAATGATTTTAACCCAAGTTATGTAGTCTCAAGCTCACCAAATTCTAGTTATGCGCATGGTGAATATGACTACAGACACATGGATAGATTAGTAGATATGGTTGATGGAATTAATGGAGATGCGATTAGCACAACTTCTACCGGGACTTTTATTGATAGAACATATACGTATACGCTTCCAGAGATGTATAATGATGTACCTGTTGATCTGGCTGAAATAGAAGTGGCTGCTTTTATTACTGATGGTGATGAGATTATTAATGGATATAAAGTTCCTGTTTCATATCTTGATTATGATATTGCTGTAGTGAGTATTGATTCTCCTTCTGGTAACGGAGTTTACTCTGACAATGAAAATATTATTATTACTCTAGAAAACCTAGGTGAAGTTACAGCATCAAATTTTGATGTTTCTTATCAAGTTAATGGTGGAAATACTATAACAGAAAGTTTTACTGGTTCATTAGCATATAATGAAACAGCTCAATATACTTTTTATGCTACATATGATTTTTCAAATCCTGGAGATTATGAAATTGTTGCTAGCACCTCATTAGGTAACGACGAAAACACAAGTAATGATAGCTCTTCTAGCAGCTTTACTAGTGTTGCTGGAGGAGACTGTCCAGATGAGTATTCACTTCCAATAGTTTGGAGAGATGATTTTGAATGTCATACTGAATTTGCAATTAGTGATATTGGTGATTGGTTAATGGAAGACCTTGATGGTGGAGCAACTTATGGTGCTAACGATGTTGAATTTACTAATGAATCATACGTAGGAACCGGAATAATATATAATTATGCAATAGCTACTAGTACTGGTAGCACTAGTACACAACCTGAGGATTGGGCGCCGTATGAAGGAAATCAAGGATTATATTTCGTTTCTGCAGTAACAGCTTCAGCTCCAAACAATGATTGGATGATAAGTCCAGAATTTAGCATGCAAGGTGTAACATCTCCACAATTAACTTTTTGGGCAAAATCTATTACAGGCCAATGGGGTCTAGAAAGATTTTCAATTTATGTGAATGATGTTAATACGTCTAACCCAGACATAGCTAACTTTATAGAAATTTCTCAATCTCCTTATATAGAAGCACCTACCGAATGGACTCAATACCAATTTGATTTAAGTCCATGGGAAGGCTATGACTCTTTAAGAATTGCAATTCATTATGAATCTGATGATTTTTTTGTTTTGCAAATGGATTCATTTAAAATCGAGGGTACTTTAGGAATTGGAGATAGTGAGATAAATAACTTTGAATATTTCTACAATGCAAGTACTAAGAATCTGGAAATGACATCAGATGAAACCTTAAGAAAAATTGAAATATTTAACATTTTAGGTCAAAAAGTATTTCAAGAAAATATAAATAGTAACGCACATACCTCTAGCTTAATGAATTTGGGGACTTCAATTTACATTGTGAATATTGAAGGAACTACAGGGATGAAGAGCTTTAAATTGCTTGTTCAGTAAGTTTCTATTAGCTTTCAAAAGGTATGTAGACTAACTTTTTATCTACAAAATAGTGGTCGTCAAAATAATCATTGATGGCCACTATTTTTTTATTTTCAATTTTAAAGAGTTCCTTATTAAGATCTCCACCCTTTAAAGCAATTATTCCATTTAAAACTGAATTATTAGAATTTGAATTAATATTATTTAGAGTCCACTTAAGAATTTTTGACATTTGAGCCACTGCTCTTATTAGAATAAAATCAAATTTATCATCCATATCTTCTACCCTGTTACATTCAGTAGTAACGTTTTTTAAGTCTAATTCTTTTGAAACTGCATCCACTACCCTAACTTTCTTTTGAATACTGTCAACTAAATGAAATTTACATTCAGGAAATAAAATTGCCAGTGGTATTCCTGGAAAACCACCTCCAGTTCCAACATCTATAATTGTAGTTCCGTTATTAAATTGAATGAATTTTGCTACAGCTAATGAATGTAATACATGCTTTAAGTATAAACTACTAATATCTTTTCTGGAAATCACATTTATTTTATTATTCCACGATTCGTATAGAGATTCAAGTTTTGAAAATTGATCAATTTGTTTTTTAGAAAGCTCAGGAAAATACTTGTGGATAATATCCATAAAATAAATTATTTAACAAAAGTATAATATTGTTAACAATAATTTTATTTATCCTATAAAACAGATTATTTTTATCTCCGCAATTATATGGAAAGATGGAGAATAACCTCTCGGAAAGAATAAAAAAACTTGCCACATCTCAAACATTAGCAATGGCTGCTAAGGCAAGAGAATTAAAATCGCAGGGTAAAGATGTTATAGGACTTAGTTTAGGGGAACCTGATTTCAATACTCCTGATTTTATAAAAGATGCTGCTATAAAAGCGATTCAAGATGATTACAATTCATACACACCGGTTGATGGGTATGTAGAGCTTAAAAAAGCTATTATTAAAAAATTTGAAAGGGATAATAAACTAACTTATGATTTATCACAAATAGTTGTTTCAACTGGTGCAAAACAATCTCTATCAAATATTGCTGCCTCGCTAATTAATCCTGGAGATGAGGTAATTCTTCCTTGTCCTTATTGGGTTAGCTATAGTGATATTATTAAATTAAATGGTGGTATTCCGATTGAGGTTAAAACAAGTATTTCTTCAGATTTTAAAATGAGTGGTGAAGATTTAAAAAAAGCTATAACAAGCAAAACCAAAATGTTGTGGTTTAGTTCACCATGTAACCCAAGCGGATCAGTTTATAGTTATTCTGAGCTTAAAGAAATTTCTGAGGTGCTTATGGAACATCCTGAAATTTATGTAGTTTCAGATGAAATATATGAGCATATTAATTTTTCTAATGCTCATTCTAGCATTGCTACATTTGGTGACATGTATGATAGAACAATCACTGTAAATGGTGTTTCAAAAGCCTTTGCAATGACTGGTTGGAGAATTGGATATATTGGTGGGCCCAAATGGGTTGCAAGGGCATGTAATAAAATGCAAGGACAAGTCACTAGTGGAGCAAATTGTATTGCACAGAGAGCAGTAATCACAGCATTACAAGAGAATCCTTCAAAAATTCAATACATGGTAGATGAATTTAAAGAAAGAAGGGATTTAATTCTTGAATTACTAAATGATATAGAGGGTTTTAAATGCAATAAGCCAGAAGGAGCATTTTATGTATTTCCTGATGTATCTCATTACTTTGGTAAGACAATTAATGGGGTAACTATTAATAATGCTTCAGAAATGTCCATGTTCTTACTTGAAAAGGCATTAGTTGCAACAGTAACTGGCGATGCTTTTGGTGATCCTAATTGCATTAGAATATCATATGCAGCAAGTATAGATCAACTAACTGAAGCTGTTTCAAGAATAAAGAATATTCTAAACTAACTATCTATTTCTCCAAAAATAAGGTGTAATGATAATTAGAACTGTATAGAGTTCTAACCTACCCAATAACATTAAGAAAGATGACCACCATTTAGCTAAGACTGGTAAATCATAAAAAGTAGAAGAAGGTCCAAAATCACCTATAGAAGGGCCCACATTACCTAAACTAGATGCAGAAACACCAAGAGATGATGAGAAATCAAGACCTAGGATTGAAAATACTAATGTCCCAGCCATAAATGACAGCATATAGACAATAAAGAATCCTAGTATGTTATACATAATTTCACTAGAAACAGATTTCTTATTATATCTGATTGGTAATATTGCATTTGGATGAAGTATTCTTCTAAATTGTAATAAACCATTTTTAATAATTAGTAAATGTCTCATGACTTTAAATCCACCTGCTGTACTTCCAGCAGATCCACCAACAAACATTAAACCAAAAAATATTAAAAGCAGCATAGGAGTCCATGCTGTATAATCAGCTGTAGTGAATCCTGTAGTAGTTATAATAGAAACTACTTGAAAAAGTGCGTGTCTAAAAACTCCTTCAATTCTAGTAAATCCATCAGAAAAATCAGATAAAAAATCAGTGTTAAAATATATTACTGTCCCTACTATAACAGTACATAATGCAATAAAAAGACTATATATTCTAAATTCTTCGTTTTCAAATATCTTTTTAAACTTACCCTTAAAACCAAAGTAACTAAGTACAAAATTAGTTCCAGCTATAAACATGAAGAATATTACAATATATTGAATCAAAGGCTGATCATTCCAAAAACCAAGGCTTGCATTTTTAGTAGAAAAACCTCCAGAAGCAATATTACTCATCGAATGATTAATAGCATCAAATAGAGACATTCCAGCAAAAGTTAATAGAATAGTTTCTACGAGAGTAAATAATAAATACAGTAACCATAACCTCTTAGCTGTATCAGTGATTCTAGGATGTAATTTATCCATTTCCATTCCTGGAGATTCAGCGCTAAACAGCTGCATTCCTCCAATTCCAAGTAGAGGTAAAATGGCAATAGCAAAAACTATTATTCCCATACCTCCTAACCAATGTGTTATACTCCTCCAAAATAGAATTCCCTCTGGTAAAATTTCAATATCATTTATAATTGTTGCACCTGTAGTGGTAAATCCTGAAGTTGTTTCAAATACTATATTAGAGAACCCATCTATTGTCCCGGTAAGAATATATGGCAGAGTACCTGTAAGAATCATAGCCAGCCAGCCTAGTACTACAACTAGATAACCCTCCCTTTTATTTAATTGCTTATCATGATTTTTGTTGAGAAATAAAAGCAATCCCCCAATAAGAGTAACAATTAATCCAGAATAGATTAAATCCATAGTAATGCCATCTTTATAGTAATAGCTTACCATAGATGAAATAAACATAAAACCACCGTTAAATAGCAGTAAAAAGCCTATAAAATATAATATGATTTTATGATTAATTTTCATTAGAAAAACTTTTCTACTTCTTTAATAGAATCCATAAGACAACATACAACTACTCTGTCGTTTTCAAGTAGTTTAAAATTCCCTAAGACTATAAGCCCCTCTCCATCTCTTATAACTCCACTAATAATTGCAGATCTAGGGAAGAATAGGTCTTTAATTTCTTTATTACATATATTAGAATCTTTTCTTACAACAAATTCTAATAATTCTGCATTCATATTACTAAGTTGTGAAACAGCTACTACTTCACCTCTTCTCACATATTTCTCTATAGTATTAGCTGCTAATAATTTCTTATTTATCAGCGTATCTATTCCACTTATTTGGGAAAGCTTATAGTAATCAATATTTTCAACTAAAGCGATGGTTTTTCCAATTCCTTTTGATTTAGCCATCAAACATGACATTATATTGGTCTCAGAATCACCTGTTACAGATATGAAAGCATCCATTTGATCGATATCTTCATCTTCTAATAACTCTACATTAGTTCCATCTCCTAGAATGACTAAACAATCACTAAGTTCATCAGCTAATTCTTGAGCTTTATTCTTATTTGATTCAAATAATTTTACATTCAAATTACTCTCACCAAGTTCTTTTGCTACCCTCTTTCCAATCTTACCTCCACCAAGAATCATTATATTTTTTATTTCGTGATTATCTTGTCCAGATAATTTAAGTAATTCTTCATCTCCTCCAGGGGTAGTCATAAATATTATTCTATCTCCAACTTTAAAAATTGTATCCCCTCTAGGTATAATAGTATCTTCCCCTCTTTTAATTGCTATTGGGAAAAAGTGCATTTCAGGTAAAATACCTGCAGCTTCAACTACTGATTTACCAATTAAAGCAGCAGATTCTTGTACTTTTAATCCTAAAGTCATCAATGCTCCATCTTCAAATTCAAATGCATCATTAAATACAGCTTGGCTAATGACTAGCTTAATTTCATCTGAAGCTAATTTTTCTGGTGAAATCAATTCCTCAATTCCAAGTAAACTAATATCAACATCGTTTTTTTCAAGCAATTCTGTATTAGATATTCTTGCAATAGTTTTCTTAGCTCCTAATTGTTTTGCTAAAAAACAAGAAGTTAAATTAACTGATTGCATCTCTGTTACAGCTACAAATAAATCTGCAGAAGAAATCTCTGCATCTCTTAAAGTTGCGATTGATGAACAATCTCCATGAATTACCTTAATATCTAAATGTGAGTTAGGAAAAGATAAATTCTCCTTATTAGAATCAATTAGTGTAATTTCTTGAGATTCGTATGATAATAACTTTGCTAAATGAGATCCAACTTCTCCAGATCCCGCAATTATTATATTCATTGTAGTAATAATTCTAGAGAACAAATATACTTCATTTTGGACAATTGTTACTTTATTGTGATTATTTTTGCACAATAATTAAACTACTATAATGAAGAATCAAGAGGCTTATGAAAATGTTAATCCATATGAAAATAGCCCGTTATCAAAAAAATCCCAGGTAATAAAACTTTTTGACTCTATATCTGATACATATGATATAGTGAATAAAATATTATTCTTTGGATTGCACGGAGTATGGAGAAAAAAAGTAGCTGAAATCTTAAAAAGAAAAAAACCTATTAAAATTTTAGATATTGCCACTGGAACTGGTGATTTAGCCATTGATTTATTAGAAACTAAAGCCGAAGAGATTATTGGAATAGATATAAGTGAGGATATGCTTAAAATTGGTCAAAACAAGCTTAATAAGAGAGGTTTAAATGATAGAATTAAAATTCAAATAGGTGATGCTGAAAACCTTGATTTTCAGGATAATTATTTTGATGCCATTACCTGTTCTTTCGGAGTAAGAAATTTTGATAATTTAAACAAAGCATTGGCTGAAATAAGTAGAACATTAAAGCCTAATGGAACCTTTGTTGTATTAGAAACCTCTAATCCAGAGAATTTTCCTTCTAAGCAAGGTCACTATATGTATACAAAATATATTGTTCCCTTTGTTGGCCGACTGTTTTCTAAAGACAAGTATGCTTATAAATACCTATCTAAATCCCTAACAAAATTCCCTAGTGGGATAGATTTTAACAATATTTTAGATAAAACAGGGTTTATAAATATTAAAAACATACCTCAAACTTTTGGAGCTACCACAATTTATGTAGCAAATAAAAAATAATATGAAGAAACTCTTATTAACATTAATTTTTATTCTCTCAGTAAATATTGGGTATTCCCAGCTGTTTACTAAGAAAAAGGTTATTAATAATGAGAATTTTGATAAACCCCAAATAAGTTGGGGATACTATCTTGGGGTCAACAACTATGACTTTAATTTTGATTATAAGGTAGATCTAGAAGATATTCAGACTCAGAAGAGTTTTGGTTTTAATGTAGGTTTAATTGGCAATGTAAGAATCAATGATTATTTAGATGTCAGATTTGAACCTGGACTTGTGATGTCTAAAAGAAGTCTTATTTACGATCCATTAAATTTTAATGAAACAGAATTTAATCAACTTCAACACCAAAGAGACATTAAATCAACCTATATACATTTTCCAATACTTCTTAAAATCTCAACAAAAAGGGTTAATAATTTTAAGCCATACATAACAGCAGGAGTTTCAACTGCAATAAACTTATCAAGTAAAGAGAATAGCTTAGATGATAATAACCTTGGACAATTTAGAATGAAAAAGAATGCATTCTTTTATGAATTGGGGTTTGGAATTGATTTATATCTAGAATGGTTTAAATTCAGTCCTTCTATTAGAGGAATTTTTGCTATAAGTTTAATTAGTGCCAGATGAAGATCCAATGAGCCCATGGACTAGTAATATAGATTTCATGAAAACCAGTGGAATTGTGCTAAACTTTACTTTCCAGTAGATCTGTAAGGTGTTTAATAATTATTGTAAATTGTAGGTATGAAAAAACTGTTATTTCTTTTAGTGTTTATTTTTATTTCTTCTAGTTCTTTTTCTCAAATTATTGTTAACA
>CERV01068956.1_pt1 | contig 10101 bp, 8 predicted proteins | sample 530871 | NCBI WGS metagenome assembly CERV01 (sample SAMEA2621045, study PRJEB7988) | marine metagenome | biome: marine biome (ENVO:00000447); feature: deep chlorophyll maximum layer (ENVO:xxxxxxxx); material: "saline water (ENVO:00002010), including plankton (ENVO:xxxxxxxx)" | depth 50 m
TAGATATATTTCCAAATTTAAAATTATTATGTCATGGAGGAGTAAATTTCAAACCTTATAAAAATATTTTATTTGATTCAATTGGTAAAGAAATAGATACACTTGAAACCTATCCGGCCTCAGAAGGGTTTTTTGCTTTTCAAAATATATCAAATAAAGAAGGTTTATTACTCCAAATAAATTCAGGTATATTCTATGAGTTTATACCATTAGAAGAATATCATAAAAAAAATAGAACTAGGATGAGTTTAAAAGATGTACAGATTAATGTAAACTATGCACTTATTATAAATTCAAATACAGGTTTATGGGGTTATAGCATCGGAGATACAATAAAGTTTGTTAGCTTGGACCCCTATAAAATTATTGTAACTGGACGAGTAAAACATTTTTTATCTGCATTCGGAGAACATGTAATAAGTAATGAAATTGATACTGCAATTACTAAAACATGTGAAAAATTTAAAGAAGTTAAAATTACAGAATTTACTGTTGCACCGTCAATTAACTCAAAAAGCAGTTTTTCATGTCATGAATGGTACATTGAATTTAAAGAAGAACCTAAAAAATTAATTGAATTTGAGAAGATGCTTGACAATCAATTATGTAAATTAAATGTTTATTATAAAGATTTAATTTCTGGAAAAATTTTGAAAAAATTAAAAATAAAAAAATTAAAAAAAGATTCATTTATTAATTATATGAAATCAATTAATAAATTAGGTGGACAAAATAAAGTTCCTAGACTATCAAACGACAGAAAAATAGTTGAAAAGTTAGAAAAATATTTAAGTTAAAATCTTGAAAAAAAAAATTGCTATATTAGGATCAACTGGATCAATTGGTATACAAACACTTGATGTGATTCAAAATAATAAAGAATATTTTTCTGCAGAAATTTTGATAGCAGGTCAAAATTCCAACTTACTTATTAAACAAGCAAAAGTCTTTAAGCCTAAAATAGTTGTAATTAACGATGAAAGTAAATATCAATACATTAAAGAGCAATTAAAGGATGAAAGAATCAAGGTATACGCAGGAAAAAAAGAAATAATTAATGCTGTAAAAAATAAATCAGTCGATACAGTTGTTTCAGCAGTAGTTGGTTATTCTGGACTAGAACCAACTATTTCTGCTATAGAAGCTGGAAAAAATATTGCTCTTGCTAATAAAGAAACTTTAGTTGTTGCAGGTGAATTGATAAATAATTTGATCAAAAAATATAAAGTAAAAATGTACCCTATTGATTCTGAACATTCTGCTATTTATCAATGTATTCTTGGAGAAGAAAAAAATAAATTTGAAAAAATTATATTAACTGCATCAGGAGGACCTTTTAGAGGGTTTAAAAAATCAAGATTAGAAAAAGTAACACCCGATGAAGCTTTAAATCATCCCAAATGGAAAATGGGGAAAAAAATATCTATTGATTCTGCAACATTAATGAATAAAGGACTAGAAGTTATTGAAGCTAAATGGCTTTTTAATGTTGATCCTGATAATATTGAAGTAATCATTCATCCTGAGGCTATTGTTCATTCAATGGTACAATTTAGAGATGGTTCAATAAAGGCTCAATTAGGTGTTCCTGATATGAAAATTCCCATTCAATTCGCACTAACATCTCCCTATAGACTAGATTCTAATTTTCCAAGGCTTTCATTTAAAGAAAAATTATCATTAAACTTTGAAAAACCAGATTTATATACATTTAAAAATTTAAAACTAGCATTTCAGGCAATGAAAGAGGGTGGAAACAAGCCTTGTATTCTTAATGCTGCAAATGAAGTTGTGGTAGATTCATTCCTCAAAAAGGAAATAAAATTTTTAGAAATGTCAGAAATAATAGAAGAATGTTTGAATAAAATGGAATATATTGCAAACTTAAATTTTGAAGACTACGTAGAAGTTGATACAAAAACTAGAATTTTAACAAAAAAACTAATAAATAAATCATGGGAGGACTAATAATGGCGGTTCAAATGATATTAGCTCTATCAATTATTGTAGCTATTCATGAATTTGGTCATTTAATTACTGCAAAAATTTTTGGAATGAGAGTTGAAAAATACTTTATTGGTTTTCCTCCAAAAATTTTTAGTTTTAAATATAAAGGCACTGAATATGGTCTTGGCTCTGTTCCTCTTGGAGGGTTTGTAAAAATTTCAGGAATTATTGATGAGTCTTTTGATACTAAACATGTTAATAAAAAACCTGAGCCTTGGGAATTTAGAGCTAAACCTGCATGGCAAAGATTAATTGTAATGCTTGGAGGAATAGTTCTAAACGTTATAACTGGGATAATAATTTTCGTCTCATTAACTTATAAAAATGGTGATCAATTTATATCAAAAGATGAAATAAATAAACATGGTATAATTGCTTTAGAACTTGGAAAAGAGATTGGATTAGAAACTGGTGATAAAATTATTAATATAAATGGTGAAGACTGGATAAAAGATACTGATCTATTTAATCCAAATGTTTTTTTTGAAGAAGAAAGTTTTTATACAATTGAGAGAAATGGAAATATTATTAAAGTTACTTTTCCTGATGATTTTTTAAATAAGTTTTCCTCTGAAAAAGAGATCAATTCTTTTATAAAAATAAGAAGTCCATTTACAATTAATGAAGTAGTTGAAGGCTCTGAGGCTTATAATAGTGGTATCAAAAAGGGAGATAAAATTATTTCAATTGGTGACGAAAATATAATTGATATGTTCGAGTTCCATGAAAAAATAAAATTTAATAATAATATAAATCTAAAAATATTAAGGGATAAGAAATTAATTAATATTAATGTTAGTAAAAATTCTGAGGGTAAAATTGGAATTATAATGAAACCAGATGCAATTAATTATTCTAAGATAAATTATAGTTTTTATGAATCTATACCTATTGGAACTGCTCAAGCATTTTCAATTGTTGTTATTAATGTAAAAGCATTTGGTCAAATGTTTTCCGGAAATATAGATCCTAGAAAAAGCATGTCTGGACCTATTGGAATTGCTCAAATTTTTGGAAGCAATTTTAATTGGGATAAGTTTTGGAGACTTACTGGATTAATTTCAATGGTATTGGCATTCATGAACTTATTACCAATTCCAGCATTAGATGGCGGCCATGCACTTTTTATTTCTATAGAATTATTGACTGGATATAAACCTTCTGAAAAGTTTTTAGAATATTCTACTAGATTTGGCGTTATTATTCTTTTAACTCTTATGGGTTTTGTTATCATAAATGATATTTATAAACTTTTCATTTAAATCAAATCGCTTTTTTTTTCGTTCCTCAATGAAAAAATTTTTATTAACTATTTTTTTATTTTTTTATAGCAATTTTATTCAAAGTCAAAGTAATGTTTTTGAATTTGTCAAAATTCCTGTAAATGCTAAATTATCATCATTAGGAGGATATAATGTTTCTCTTTCTTCAGATGAAAATAATTTTTTTCTTAATAATCCTGCTTTATTAAATGATGGACAAAATAAAAATATAAGTTTAAACTTTATAGATTATATCGCTAATATCAAGGGCACTAGTATTAACTATATAGATAGTTTAAAATCTATCGGAAAATTTGGGATTAGCGTAAAACATTTTAATTATGGAAAAACTAATAGTTATGATGTTTTAGGAAATTATCTAGGTGTATTAAACGGGAATGGAGTTGAATTAACTTTTTCAAAATCAAAAAAATTAGGACAATTTATTTACGGAATTAATTTAAAATATGTTCTTTCAAAGATTAAAAATTACAGTAATAATGGTGTTTTATTTGATATTGGTGGAATTTTTTATCCTACACATAATAAAGAGTTCACTATTGGAATAAGTTTAAAAAATTTTGGTTTTTTATTTACCAAATTTAAAGATCATACAAATAATATTTTACCTTTTGATATTCAAATAGGTTCAAGTATAAAACCTGAATATATGCCAATAAGGTTTAGTTTTACAGTATTTAACATTTATAATGGCTCTGAGTCAATTGGTTACAATAGTGAAAAATTATCATTAAATAAATTAATATCAAAACTAAATTTTGGATCTGAAATATTAGTAAATAAAAATATTATTCTTCAAGTTGGATATAATTTTATGAATCGAAATAAAATTAATGATAAATTTTCAAATCAAAATTCTGGATTTTCTTATGGCATTCTATTGAAAATAAAAAGAATATGTATTAACTATGCTAGATCAATGCATAATATTCAAGGTGGAACAAATTCTATAAATCTAAGTTTTAATGTTAAACAAATAATCAACTAATATTATGATAGAGCATAACATAAATATGACACCACAAGATATTGTAAAATCTTTGGATAAATATATTATAGGTCAAAATGACGCTAAAAGAAATGTTGCAATTGCACTTAGAAATAGATGGAGAAGAATGAATGTGGATAGTGATATTAAAAATGAAATTATTCCAAATAATATTCTTATGATTGGTTCTACAGGTGTTGGAAAAACTGAAATAGCTAGAAGATTAGCTAAAATGGCAGATGCTCCTTTCACTAAAGTTGAGGCCTCTAAATTTACTGAAGTAGGTTATGTAGGTAGAGATGTTGAAAGTATGGTTAGAGATTTGGTTGAACAGTCTGTTAATCTTGTAAAAAATTTAAAAAAAGAAGAAATTAAGTTTAAAGCTGAAGAAAGTGTAAATAAAATAATTTTAGATATTTTAATTCCTCCTATAAATAAAACACAATCTAATATTAATCTGAGTTTAGAGAAAAAAAGCCCAAATACTAATGATCAAGAAATAAATGAAGAAACTAGAAAAAAATTTTTAGAAAAAATAGTTAATGGTGATTTAGATGATAGAAAAATAGATATTATGGTTCAAAAACCTACTAACCCTGGTGTTGGAATGATTGGTGGAGGAATGATTGATGAATCTTCAATGATTGGTCTTCAAGATATGATTAGCAATATGATGCCAAAAAGAAATAAAAAAAGAAAAGTTAGTATTGCTGAAGCAAAAAAAATATTATTAGAAATTGAAGTTTCAAAACTAATCGATATGGATGAAGTTAAAGAAGAAGCTATTAAAAAAGCGGAAAATACAGGTATTATTTTTATTGATGAAATTGATAAGATTAGTGGAAACTCAAAAAAAGGAACTGGTCCAGACGTAAGTAGAGAAGGTGTTCAGAGAGATCTTCTTCCTATTGTTGAAGGTACTACTGTTACAACAAAACATGGTGTCATAAATACTGACCATATTTTATTTATTGCTGCTGGCGCATTTCATCTATCAAAACCATCTGATTTGATTCCAGAATTACAAGGAAGATTTCCAATTAGAGTTGAATTAGATAATCTAACAAAAGATGATTTTTTAAAAATTTTAAAAGAACCAAAAAATTCTCTAACGAAACAATATAAAGCACTAATCAATTCTGAAAACGTTGAAATAAATTTCAATGATGATGCTCTTGAGGAAATAGCTAATAAAGCTTTTCAAGTGAATTCAGAAATTGAAAATATTGGGGCAAGAAGGTTGCATACTGTTATGAGTAAACTTTTAAATCAAATTCTTTATGATATACCTGAAAAAATTGGACCAAATTCTAAAATTATTATAACAAAAAAAACGGTTGAGGAAAAATTAAATTCACTAACTGAAAACAAAGATCTTAGTGAATATATACTATAATTTAGCTATAATCTTTTGGAAACATTTTGTGAGTTAATTTCCCCTTTTTTTTCCCTACACCTTCCCATTTTTCTAGTTTAAAATCAATAATTACAATCCCACAAGTTGGTACATTATAAAAAGTATTTCCTAAAAAATAATTAGAAACATCGGTAAAACCAGGATTATGACCTAAACAAATTACACTAGAAAATGAGTTTTTTAATGATGAAACAAAATCAATCAAATAATTTTCATTAGCATGATACAAATTATCCATATAATAGATTCTATCTTTATCAACATTTATTTTATTAATAAAAAAATTTGAAGTTAGCATTGTTCTTTTAGAAGAGCTAGAAAATAATGCATCAACAGATTTTATTTTTTTTGATAATTTATCAGACATAAAATCACCATTTAATATTCCTCTTTTATTTAAAGGCCTGTCAAAATCAGAAAGAGTCATATCTTTCCAAGATGATTTAGCATGTCTAATTAATATTAGTCTTTTCATTTATATATCAAATTTCATTTCATTCATGCACCTAAAGTGGGATAAAGGGCAGCTTGAATGGCCTATTTTACTACATGGTCTACATTTAATTTTATCATTCTGCAATACAGTAAATTTAGAATTATAAGGATAAAAACCCAATATTGGATGAGAAGAACCCCAAATTGATACAATCTCTTTTTTTAAAGCTGCAGCTATATGCATCATTCCAGTATCATGTGTATAAACTTTTTTTGATTTTTTAATTATAGAAGCAGACTCATTTATAGATAATTTACCTACTAAATTAAAAATCTTAGTTTTTTTATTTAATAACATTTGTAATTTAAGTTCCTTAGATTTTTTTTTTGACTTTATAAAATAATTTTCAATTTCAATAGAGGATTTAATTTCTGACTTCCCACCTATTAGAATAATTGTTTCATTAATTTTATCACATAATTCAATTAATTTTTTAGTAGGTAATACTTTTGTCTTATGTTTAGCACCGACTATTAAAACAACAAACTTTCTTCTATGAGAGTTTGGTAATAAATTCAAACTATTAAAATCATTTTTTATTAAAAAATAATCTAAACCATTACTGTCATTTTTTATATTAAGAGAAGATAATGTTTCAATGTAAGAATCTACTATATGAGGAATTTTAAAGTTCAATTTTAAATTGACTATTAACCATCTCTTTAATCTATTCTTATTATAAATAATACTTTTTATTCGCAATAATTTTCTTAAGAAAAAAGACCTTAAATTATTATGTAAATCAATTATTAGATCATAGTTGTTTTTATTTAAATTATTATATAATTGAAAAAAATTTTTATCTAATAAATAAATTTTATCAATATTAATATTATGTAGATAAATATCAGAATAAGTTTTTTTAGTTAAAAAATGAATTTCAGAATTTGGAAATCTTTTCTTAATCAATCTTGGAACCGGAGAAGTTAGAACAATATCTCCTAAGGATGAAAATCGTATAATTAATATTTTCAAAATATATTTGACATATGTATTATTTAAAAATAGTAAAATTAATTTATCTAATTTTTATTTTAACATTATGCTTGATTAATAATTATGTTTTTTCTCAAGAAGCAAAAGAAATTTTAAAACAAAAGGAGAGAGTAGAATTTGAATTTAAATTTCTTGATAGAAATTATTGGACTATAAAAAACGAAGAAAATCTTTTAGTTATAAGTGACTATGAGACAGGAGATAAGTTAGTTTGGAAATTTAAATTTTTAGACAAAAAGTTGAATATATATAGAGAGGAAGAACTTGGTTTAGATAGATCATACAGATTAATTGATTATTATAAAAATCAAGATCAAATATTTATTTTATATAAAAAAAACTATTCCAGTGATAAAGAATATAAAATAATAATTCTAAATAATAAAAATGATAAAATTGACGAATATCAAATTAATTCTCCATTTTCATTTAGAGTAAAAAAAATTATAAATATTCAAGAAAATATTATTTTATCTGGTGAAAGCTATCAAAATAAATCCATTGTTGTTTTATACAAAACAAATACAAATCAATTGAAAATTCTTTCAGGCTTTTATAAATTAAATCAGAAGATATTAGATATTAATGTAGATTTAAATTTTAAAAATTTTAAAGTAATTTTTTTATATAATAATTTGAATAATGAAAGTTTTTTAATTTCAAAAACATTCTCAAAAAATGGAGATGAAATATCAGAATTAAAAATTAATTCTAAAATTTATTCAATTATTAATGGAAAATTTTATGAAATAAATGATAATGATTTCATTATTATTGGAACATACGGTAAAAGGAAATCCAAGTATAGTAGAGGTTTATTTTTCTCTAGATATGTAAATAATATTCAAAAAGAAATGAAATACATTGAGTATAGTGATTTAAATAATTTTTTTTATTATCTCAAAGACAAGAAAGAAAAGAAAATAAAAGAAAGAATAAATAAAAAATCAATCTCTAATAAAAAAATAAAATTAAATTATAATTTGATTCTAGATGAAATAATTAAAAACAAATCAGAATTTTTAATTTCTGGAGAGTCTTATTTCGAAGAATATAATGATAGGGGTTTTAATTCTACAATAACATTTTATAACTCTTATTCAGGAAATTATGATTTGGCTTTAGATCCAAATTTTGCTGGGTTCAATCATACTCATTCGATAATAGTTGGATTTAATATTGATGGCGATTTATTATGGGATAATCAAATTGAAATAAACGATATAAATAGTATAAAAGAAAAAAAATATACAAAAGTCAATTTAAATTATAATTCTAATAATTTAGCATTAATTTATTTTCATAAAGGAATTATTAATATCAAATTAATTAATAGAGATAAAAATTTAATTGAAAAAAAATCATACAATATAATCTCAAAAAATAAGTCAGATATAATTTGGGATAGTGAAAAAATAATGGAAGGATTTGACCATTGGTATGATAATTTTTACTACGCATATGGAATTCAAAAAATAAAAAATTCAAAGGATAGTGACATTAAGTTAAATAGAAGAGTATTCTATATAAATAAAATTGAGCTTATAAATTAATTATTACTTTTTTTTATCTATTCAAATAGAAAATTATATTTGCAAATATAATTATGCTAAAAAGACTCTTATTTAACAGTAAAAATCTAAATGTAACTGTAAAACGTCTTTGTAATCAACTTATAGAAAATCACAATTATTTTGAAAAATCTGTTATTATTGGTTTACAGCCAAGAGGAATTTTTTTTGCTCAAAGAATAATTAATGAAATTGAAAAACAAATTTCAAAAAAAATTAAAAAAGGATATTTAGATACTACTTTTTATAGAGATGATTATAGAAACAATAAGAAGGAATTAGATGCCAAAGAAACTATGATACCATTTTCTTTAGATGAAAAAAATGTTATAATAGTTGACGATGTTTTATTTACTGGAAGAACTGTAAGATCTGCCATGGAAGGAATAATTAATTTTGGTAGACCAAACAGAATTGAGTTATTAGTTTTAATTGATCGAAAGTTTAGTAGAGAAATTCCAATTCAAGCAACATACATAGGTAAAAGTGTTAATACAGTTGAATCACAAAAAATTTTGGTTAATCTAAAAGAACAGGGTCATAAAAATGATAAAATATGGCTTATAAAAAACTAGTTTAATGAATAAACTTAATAATAAACATCTTTTAGGTATTAAAAATTTAAACTATGATGAAATCGATTTAATTTTTAATACAGCTGATAAATTTAAAGAAGTCCTTACTAGACCTATTAAAAAAGTGCCTTCTCTTAGACATATAACAGTTGCTAATATTTTTTTTGAAAATAGTACAAGAACAAAACTTTCTTTTGAGCTAGCAGAAAAAAGATTATCAGCTGAAATTTTAAATTTTTCTTCTTTTGGAAGCTCACTAAAAAAAGGTGAAAGTTTACTTGATACAATTAAAAATATATTAGTAATGAAAGTTGATATTATGGTTATTCGCCATTCAAGTCCTGGAGTTCCTCAATTTATAGCAAATAATATTAATGCAAGTGTCGTAAATGCAGGAGATGGAACACATGAACATCCAACTCAAGCATTATTAGATGCATATTCTATAAAAGAAAAATTAGGAAATATAAAAAATAAAAAAATTGTAATCATTGGTGATATTATTCACTCTAGAGTAGCAATTTCAAATATTTTTCTATTAAAAAAATTAGGAGCTAAAGTTATGGTATGTGGACCAAGAACATTAATTCCAACACATATGTCTAGTCTTGATGTAATTGTAGAAAATAATGTTAAAAAAGCATTAGAATGGGCAGACGTCGCTAATGTTTTGAGAATTCAACTTGAAAGACAACAAGTAAAATATTTTCCATCGCTAAGAGAATATAGTTTATATTTTGGTATAAATAATAAATTACTAAAATCCTT